>Ga0335074_10000240_pt1 | contig 84224 bp, 74 predicted proteins | sample Lox_Sample_23_FD_206715 | JGI IMG/M metagenome (GOLD analysis project Ga0335074, IMG submission 206715) | Soil microbial communities from Loxahatchee National Wildlife Refuge, Florida, United States - Lox_Sample_2.3 | ecosystem: Environmental > Terrestrial > Soil > Wetlands | place: USA... | reverse complement strand
ATGAAAAGCACAAGGCTGACCGTTATATAGATGTTGCAAGGACCGGATCTCCTAGGGTCGACGAGGAATTTTGTGGGCATTTACGGCATCATGAAGGCGATCCAGATAATTGCAAAATATGGAGTGGAGAAGTACATGCCGTGGTTTGAGCAGCACATCTTGGACTCGGTGAGTTCGATTCCGTCGGGAGAGGGAGGTGCTGGAGGAGACGCGGGAGGGAGGCGCAGGAGGAGAAGGGGTGGATGATAACTAATTATTTCCACCTGCGTTTGACTAGTCCTTGCCCTCAAGAACATACTATGACAGCGGATGGTTTCCGTATGGAGTAACTGACTAGACTAATTTCTGTGTATTAATTCTTGGTACCATGTCCTTCCTGATACATTTCAGGCCAAGTGGGATTCAGAGCGTAGAAAACAGTGTTCATTGGAAGACAGAAAGTGGTAATGCAGGTCCGACGTTCTATTCTCAATCTTTCGACAATGGCTTGAACGGCTCTTTCATGGGTACAAACATGACGTACTGCCGTAAGTTGTCCGGACGCCACGATGGGTCTTTCTTTTGCTCTTTCGAACTGAGTAGGACGCGCCCCCATTTTGGTATCTGCAACATTGCTTATCATCTGTTAAGAGAACTAGAACATAGTGATAGTGATAGTCAAGTTCTTCACCACGCTTCCATTTTGCTAGGATAGCATTCCTGACCTGATTAAGTCCTTTAGCGCAGATCTCGTCGTCTGGTTGTATCGTCGTCTGAAGGAAGATGACGTGAACCGCTCTCTTTTCTTCTTCCTCGGAAAGAAATTTAAAAGGCAAGATCCTAACACCATGCCTCCGTGCTACGAGTTGGGTGACACTAGCAGTATGCACCCGATGTCACCTCTCAGAGAAAATGCAGAAGCAGCTATGCCATGGAAGGGTTTAGGTTAACAGTCAACGCTCGAATACATCTCTATCGGAAAGGACGCTGATAGAAGTTTATATTCTAAGAAGGAACTTGGAGCGGTGATAGATGCAGCGATGGATAGAGACTCTCCGCCTATTCGCTTCCTTATTCCTTACGCACAGAATTGGGCAAGCTGGGATGCCGCTGTTATTCTATACTAGAAACATCTTCTGGAACTGTTTCCCCGGCCATGCGAGTCTCAGGATTGCGGAAGAACATGTTCAAGGTCTCCCAATTAAGTGCCCAGTTCTTTTCTTTTCTTCCTGAACATCAGTAACAATGCCAGCAATGCGCGAGGTCATGAATACAATGTTGTACTCGCTAGTTGTCCCGCAGAGTCTCTCCATAGTAGCTAGGTCGCTTGGTATCATCAAGTTGGTCTCACTATTAGGAAGCTGATGGAGCATGTTGAGATCGTAAACACCAGATAGCATCTTTCGGGCATATGACTCTATGTTCCGCGTCTTTATTTCGTACCACTTGAAAAGGGCTCCCTTCTAAGAAATTGCGCTCTTACAATCATATTTGCAGCGTCGGAAATCTCTGGTCCATTCTCGATACATCCAATAGACAAAGTAGCTGTCGTACTTCTCAGTTTTAGAACTAGATTTAAGTGGGCTCACTTAGCAGATAACCAGTGAGAGTTATTTAAAGAGTTCGACGTACAGTATATATACAACTTCAAGACATAAAGGTGGTTGCGCAACGAATTGTTCAGCACCAACTTGCTTCTTCCAATTTTTCAAATCGGGCTTGGACTTTAAGTTTGGCGAAGTTACAACGATAATGTTGCTGCAGAAATCGAGATGCCACGACGGATATTGCTCTGTACCATCTGCGCTTACAAGCAGATAACACGGTTTGCCATCATTGTATATCTGAGCGTCGTGTATAGAGATTTCACGAACGCCATCATCATCAAAGACAACTCCTAGACCCTTATTGGAAGGGGTTTGTGTTTGGAGGATAACGCGTACGCCAAGAGCGTTGAGGTAGAAAAGTAAGTATCCGACAAGAGCAACGCTCTTGCCTGGATTATATATTAGCTATGCAAACCAATGGAGGCATTAAAGGCAAGACAAGCACAAAGACTCACCGCTACCCGGATTTCCAACAACAAGAATCGGACGGACTAAGGATTGGTTACGGAGTCCAGTGATTAATTCCTTCATCCATGACCGAGCTAGTAAAATCCGTTTGAGAGGTTGAAAATGACTCAAAGGAGAAAAAGGAGAGTAAGGAGGCTCGACATCAATGTAGCGCATCAAAACAGTTTTGGACTTGGCTGCTTCCTCGTATGCTTTTTGGAGTTTGTCCAATGCTTGCTTTACCTCAGTAGTGTCATGCTTCACATTGGCTCTGCTGGCGTTCTGAAGGGCGTCACTGAGGGCCTCGCATGCTGCTTCTAGCGTCGGATCACCATCTTTGGGAAAGTTGTAAGGCTCTACTTTTTCAATCTCCTGGAGGGTCTCCTCTACCGTGGCATGACTGTTTTTTGGAAAAGTCGACAGGATCTCCACGACATGGACTTTTGTTGCGAAGGGCTCTAGCGCGGGTGTAGAATTCTTTCCACTGAGATATAACACCCTCTCCCCGCTTATCTGGGCTAAGTAACTTCAGAGGTCGTGGCGGATCAACGTGTTTCTGAAATGATTTTCGAAGATGACTTTCCAAGTGTTGCGTTCGAAGAGAGATAAGGCTGGATCGGGGACGGATGAGGGCTACATAGCTCCGAGTGAAAGAAGGTCGCTGTTGTGAGATTAACAGGCTCAAAGCGCTCTTCGCAAGTGTGCTGGGGCGATGATGGCTCATTTTTGTCGATGAAATATAGAACTTTGTTCGTGAGTCGCAGACGTTGATATCGGCCGCCCTAACTCCACTAGCCTAGAGCTGCTTTCTGAGCTGGCTGCTGAGGAAACGCAGACGCAGTGGCTCTGCGCAAGGGCCTAATCGTCAACGTAGAGCACCCTCTAGCGACGAAGTGTGTCAGTGTTCGCTGGACGCTCTGGTCAAAGTGCCACCGCATCCAACTGATGCGGTTCTTGCTTTTCCCTCTCATACTGCCACCCTGAGAAGCTTTTCACACTGACTGAGGGTAAGAGCAATTTTGGTAAGCTAGTCTAGAAGTGTACTCGCGAATGCAATTGCCGCCAATGGCGATTTGTAACATTTATAGCGGGCTACGCAGCTTCTCGACCAGCAATGAACGAAGATACAGAATTGTTAACAGAGCAATCGTTATTCGTCATCCAGGATCGATCTCAATTTCCATTATTGGAGGCCCCTACGATTCCTACGCTTCATCCCAATTCGTTAAACTACGGAGGACACGATCTCTGCGACGACAAGAAGCGCAAGTTTGGTGCTCGGCGAAGAAAAGGCAACATCACTACAGCTACGTCGAACCCAGAGAACTTCAGCGGTTGTAGCAAAGGCATACTCAACTCAGGTGCCGCTTTTGATTGCCAGAGCGTCATTTTCTGCAACAAGTGTGGATAACGTCTCTCCTAGTCTTTCCGCCATACCTGCACCTAGATCGTCACTTAGTGGCGGGATGTCAACAGCTCCAGCTGTCCAGAAAGGGCCCAAGCAATAGTAAACTCATGGCCCGATGAGATTCGAAAGGCCATTGTCTACGTGGCTGAGGAGTTCAGTACTACTTTGCAACCATTTCCCAAACACGCAAGATTCCGTAGCACGTCTGCCGAATCATTCCAATGACAGTTACCGATTTCCCTGGCATGGACGGCATCCAGGCTTCCATCCCATTCCGCACTGAGCCACCCTTGTTGGTATTTGGCGCGGTTAGATCTACTAACGCACTGAACTTGACTGGCATTCCACAAATGCTTCAAGAACTGACCACGATCACGGCCTCGATGGATGATAGCATGTGTTTTGTACGCGATGCCACAATCGTCTATATTCCCAGACTTGCCTTTCTGAAAGAGGACGGAAATACCGATAAGGAAGCTTACATTTCAAGCATCGCAGTATACATGACCAACATGGGTACTACCGCGTCTATACTCCGGGGTTGCCTTCGAATTGCTGCAAGTTGGGACCATATTGGGTTGATCATAGTCTTTCCTAGTCTTCTTGCGTCTGTGCATGCAAATTCAATTGCCGGAATGGAGGAATGCAGAAATGACCTCGTGGGGGCTTTTGTTGAGATTCTAAGAGAGTCAGATTCTACACGTTTGCAAACCGCTATCACTGACGAAGTCGTACGAGTCGTACCGAGAACAAGAACAATAGATATAGGAGTGCGACTCCCTAAAACCAAAATGGGAAGCTAGTCTTTGAATACTACCGCCGCAGCCAACCTTGGAGCCGTTACCTGCCTAAGACAGTGCCGTCGTACCCATTCTATGAGCTTGACGTCGATGTATGCTTGGTATTCGTCAGGTAATGATGCTGCAGCTGATTCCTAATAGTTGTGGGATGTGCGGATTGCTTCAAGGAGGAAAAGTCGTAGAAATTCGTATCTGACGTGGCGAGAAGCTTTCCTTGAGCATTGCCATCTTTTCTAGCAGTCAGCGAGTTCCTGCAAAGGAAGGAAAGGCCCTTACAATGCACCACCGAATTGAGTTGTTTTAACTTTACTGCATCTCCTACGGAACTTGATGATGTCGCGACTCAGATATCCATTATGGTTGGCCCGGCTCGCTGCTACTAACAGCTTACAGTCCCTTTCTCTAATCTGATGTCTTCCTGCTCCTAAGGCTGGCGGCATGTCCAACAAATGCTCTCATGAGATTGATTTCCTCATCTTTTCTTCGGAGCGTTTGCCATTTCAGATTCAGATAGAGATCTCTTGCGACTTGCTCTCTCCAAAACGGGAGACGTCTGAGGGACTGCATTTTGATTGGTCGCGGTGGGATTGTTAGAACCTCTTGATCCTGATATCCTCCGATGATTCTCTTCAAACCCACTGCTCTCCAGCACCCTATTTTGATGATCACGCAATGATTTTAGCTTATTAGCCACTGAAGACACCAACTCGTGACTGGGACCGAGTGTCTCCTCGTATCCTGTCTGAGCCCGCTTATACATCCCTTCAGCCTCTTTTAGCTTGCCTTGATTAGAATACAGGTCCCCCAAGCTGCTGACTATGTCGAGTGTGGATGAGTGGTTAGAACCCAAGGCGTTCTCGTATCCGCCTAGAGCCTGCTTATACATCTCCTCGGCCTCCTCCAGCTTGCCTCGTTCAGCATACAGAATACCCAAGTTGTTGACTGTATCGAGTGTCGATGTGTGGTTAGGACCCAATGCCTCCTTCTTTCCTCTTAGAGCCTGCTGATACATCTCTTCCGCCTCCTTTAGCTTGCCTTGATAATAGAAGTATAGATTGCCTAAGTTTGTGACCGCAACGAGTGTCGACGGGTTATTAGGACCCAAGGCATTCTCATATCCTACTATAGCCCGCTGATACATCTCTTCAGCCTCCTCTAGCCTGCCTTGCTTAGAATATAGATTGCCCAAATTGTTGACCGTCCTAAGCGTCGACGGGTTATTAGGACCCAAGTCATTCTCATATCCCTCAAGAGCCCGCTTATACATATCTTCAGCATCTTTCAGTTTGTCTTGGCTAGAGTACAGACTGCCTAAGTTGTTAACTGTGTCGAGTATCGATGAAATATTAGAATCCAAGGCATTCTCATATCCCTCTAGGGCCCGCCTATACATAACTTCTGCTTCTATCAGCTTGCCTTGATTAGAGTATAGATTGCCTAAGTTATTGACTGTTTCGAGTGTCGACAGGTTATTAGGACCAAATGCTTCCTCCCTTCCTTTTAGAGCCAACCCGTAAAACCTTTCGGCCTCTTTCAGCATGCTTTGATCGGCGTAAAGAATGCCTAGGTCATTTAGAGAGTGCACAAGCCTTTGGTCAACAGGTTCGACTCCTGTATACTGTGAGTACTTTATCTCCCTATACCGTGATATGCAACGATTGGCATGACGTAAAAGCTTTTGCTGCAATACCCAATATTCTTTCTGATTAGAAACTGGGACGGCATCTCCAACAACCTTCAAGGCAAGGCACACAAGCTCACTTCTAATAGTACTATCCATTGATTGTAGAACCCAGCGATACATCCACTCATGAACTACAGGGTGCATTGAGAATTCTTGTGTGGCTTGCTTCGACTCAACTAATGAGTATGCAAGCAACGTTTGTCTAACCATAGCGAAATCTATCTCATTGCGCATTGCGTTTTGAAAGTGGCTAAAATGTTCAGGAAGGTGTGGCCAGGAGGATGCATCAATCTTTGATACAGACGCAAATAGGTCGAACCAGATGTCTCCAGGATCTAGACAAGCCCAGAGCTCCAGCAGGAACGTAGCGGCTTTATCGGTCTGCCTGATGTGCTCGTATGATATGTGCCATGTAGTAGTGATACTGCGAGCTGGATAGACTTCTGAGGGTTCTCGGAGGCGTTCCCCAATATCCATGAGCTTTCCCCAGTCATTTTCATAAAATTTGATATATTCGGGAATGCCAGAAGCGGTATTTTTAATAAAGGCGCCAGCCTGCGAAATAGCCATTGGTAGCCCTCCAAGTCGATCGAGCAGTATCTTAACCTCATTTGAATCTTAATAGGTAAAACAGGTTAGAAACAGTCATCAAGTTTGTCATCGGGCTAGCAACAATTACCTTGAAGAGTTCGTCCCGATGTATTCGAGAGGATACTCCTTGCCTCATCTTGGCTAACTGTGGTTACCTGTATATCCTTTCCATAATGTGCGAAGCTCCGCCTGCGAGTGGTAATCAGGATTGATCCGTGATCCGCATCTGGCATGAACTTAATAATATCATATGCATCAGGATCATCAACATTATCGAAGATTAGAAGCCATTTCGTGTTCCCCTGGCAATTAAACCAGTCCAGGACATGTTTAATCACAGTATCGAGTTCGCCACTGCTTCCAATAGTAAATGTTCTAACAGACTCTGGAACCTGGCCTTGCGGGAGTCTTTTCCCCACCTCTGTAAGGCTATTCTTTAAACTCTGCTCGGTTCTTCCATCAAGCCAGAACACGGAATCATACTGGCGTTGGTTTTTTCGCGCAAATTTGACGGCAAGCTGAGTTTTGCCTATTCCCCCAAGACCGTGAAGCACAACGAACTTGCGTCCACTGTCCTCGTCCCTTGGTAAGAGAGACTCTTCGATTTGATGGATCTCCAAGGTTCGACCTACAAACTCATTGGCTATTGGGATGCCCTTCATGCTAAAAGCGACACAATAATCTGTTTTGGGGAGGAGGGGGAAATAATTAGCTTTGAACATGCGAAATACGGTTGATCCTCTAATGAGAACTGAGGTGCAATTGATAATAACATAACAGATGGTATGAAAACCAAGCTATTAGACGAAGGGAGGAGAGAAAGGTTTGCAGAGCCCAACATACTCGTTACTTCGGCGACCTCCTTTGCGGGGATAGAATTTAGGATCTCCTTTGCGGAGATATAGCTTAGGATCTCCTTGGCAGATGCTGCAGCAACGGCCGCAGCATACTTCTGCCATTGCTTGTTCTTATGAGAATCCGCGTAATCGCAAATCCCTCGTACAACAACACACGGAAAATTATTCATCAAGCCCGCCGCTTCCATTTCAAAGCAGAGCACTCCACCAAGGTCATTGCTAATCTCGTCCCGACGGAGAGCATCCATCATAACTTGATTGCCGGATGCGATGAGGCCATAGTGAATGACCAGTCTGTCACGGGGAGGTCGGTCTAAAATTTTAGAAGGATCGCAGTTCACACAGGTATTATCGTTGTTGCCGACGTGATCATATCCTGCTTCAAACAAGGTGTCTTGGAGTGAGGCGTGCCATATATAATCTGGAGACATCTTTGGATGTTTTTTCACCATATCTGCCAAATATTCTGCAATTTTGCTCTCCTCCATATAGTGCGTCGATTCCATTTTGGCGAGCGCAGCCCTCAGCACGTTCGGTGGACTGCACAGTGAACCAGTTCGTTCGTAAAGGCCGCCTTCTCGAGATTTCCCACAGTCGTACTGTACCACCCCACCAAAAGCTTTAGTAGGCTTGCTTATCACAACATCACCAAGTCGAATATCGTTCGTTTTGCTGGGTACTCCCCCTCCAATACCCACCATCAAGCCAAATTTTATTGATTTGAAAGTGGAAAGCATCTGAACTGCAACAGCGGCTGCAGAGGTGGTACCTATTTCTCCCTGGGGTAGGCAGGCAATGACCACATTGTGCACTCCAATACGACCCAGATAGTAGGCGTTGTTATCATTATGAGGCCGTGTGAGATCGTGTGTTTCGTCCAACATAGCCCTCGCTGCGGCCATCTCTATGGGTAGTGCACACACCCATCCCACAGTATACTCTTCGTAATTTATAGAGGATGTTCCCATCGCGCAGGTAATGGCCTCATCAATTCCCACTAGCTCGAGTATCGTTGATGGCTTGTGTATCTGTAGAGAACCTCACGTCAATGCGCCTTGTTGAAAGACTGGCGCGATAGATGTCGCAAAGGTAGGATATAAAGTTAACTCATACCAAACAGAAGATCCGCCGTCAAGGCGGCCGATCATGCGGGGCCGATGTGTACTCTCTTTTTATCCTTGATGAGGCTTTAGACAGCGCTTTGTAACTGCCTCGGGTATGGTTTGATAAGAGTTGCGAACATTATGTAATCTGGATTTGAAAATACTTTTGAAATATACATAATTAATCATGTGACAAGTCCGGTGAAATTACTGTATCCACTTTTAGCAATTCCTAATTGTACTTAAAGGGTTATTTCGTACCAAAGTTGTGTTATATTTTGAGTCCTCCATACTAATATCATTATAATATACAAACTCTCCAAGGAGGCACATCCTGCCAAAATTGTCAAGCCATGTCTATTCGATAAGGAACCATCCTTGCGCCGTCATATCCTGCTGCAAATATTACACTTCAACGAAGCCCGAGACTGATTATATTGAACATCCTGTCATCGGAGGCTCTCGATCTCTGCCTCCAGCACTTTGTCATGGTTCCTAGGCGATTTCTTTGGCCCTTGAGATTGTCGCTGTTGGTTCTCCTCAGTCTCTACCTTACTAATCTCCTCCAAAACTGTTTCCCCGGTAACCCTCTGAGATGGTATTGAAGAAGCGTACGCATCTTTGTTGTCATGACTGGATAAGTCGGAACTTAATTCAGCCCTTTCATAAGGGACCTCCTGACAATTTTTAGCTTCTTTGCTAGTACTCACTTTGCCCTTTGATGTCCGGGACTTAATCTTTTCCCGCCTCCCAGTCTCTGTTACTCCCTCTTCAGAAGCCACTTCCTCAGCAAGCCTCTGAGACGACACGGAAAAATTGTACATAACTTCATTGTCATAACTGAATAAGCTGCTACTCAACTCAACCTCTTCATAAGGGACCTCCGGGGAACTTTTAGCTTCTTGAAGGTTAGTATTCACTTTGTGCCCTGATGTCCGAGACGTGTTCTTTTTCCGCCTCTTTGTCTGTATCACGCCCTCCTCAGAAGCTACTTCCTCAGCAACTTTCTGAGATGGCATGAAAGAACCATGTGCAGTTTTATTTTCATGCCTAGATGACTTCTGACTTAACATGACATCGTCGTGAGGGATCTTGTAAAGATCCCGAGCGTCATGCAGACTAGTGCTCGCTTGGTCAGGTCTCGATATCTTCGCTGGATTGCTCGTTATGGCCGTTGGCTCATGTGTTGCTAGACTGCGGGAATTGGTAAGTGCGTCTTGACTTTGGCGGGAACTTTTTGATCTACGAGAGTTCTCGTTGGGACCCCCATCATTCATAGCGCGCTTGGAACCAGCGAGTGAACGCATGTTCCCCGTATTGTGATTCCGCTCAACATGATACAATGTTCGAAACTCAGTATTGTTATTGAACACGACTTCAAGATCCGCAAGCGAAGATCGTGCCTGGGAAGAACCAGAAGCCTCGGACATCTGCTCAACAGGAACTAGAGCACCTTTTTCAATACCCTGTTGAAAGCTTTCCTTGAGACTCCGGGAAATTTCACGCTGATCAGGAAGTTGATTGATCTCTTCTTTTCCTCCACCAAAGAGCACATTGAAATCTGCAAGAGGTGCTACAACAAAAACTGTTTTCTGCCTGTATCGTTCAAGACCCGAGCATGACCAGAGAAGAGCAATATTTTCTGCCCTCCCATCTCGTTTGGTATCATATTCATGGCGTGCGCCGATACGCAGCGTTTCTTTGGCAAATCGCTGTGAGATGAAGTCATATTTGCTCGCTGTATTGTATAGCGCAATGACCCGGGTCACGTCTTCTACTTGTCGACTGTCGCCGCCTCGAAAGACGTCAATGGTGAAGGCATAGGTATCCTAATTTTGCTTTAGCCACAAAGACAAGATAATACTGATCTGCCCTGGAAACTCACTTCTTCGTCCTGACTCACGGAGGATCGGGATGGCAGCTGAATTGTAGAAAGGTCTTCGTTTTGCATTCGGATATAAGGCACACCGGGCTTAGGCCAACCGGGCTTGGGCTTTAGCTTTACGATGAAGAATGCAGAAGAGTGAATTCAGGTGGTGTATGGGTTTAAATATATAATGCGTTGGAGAGAAGTATGGCAAAAGTGGGTGGATACAGCGAAAATCTCGCTAGGTATCCTGATAAGTATCGATCTGATTGATTGGGTCGGCACAAGCCCCATCATAATTACTAGGCACTTTTCACTAACACCCGAAAGGTTGGCGGAAAGAAGCCGAAATGACGCATTGCCTGCTCCAGCCACCTCCAAGCAAGGCGAACTGCCTCGTACATTCCAATCCTATGGTTTCACTCCTTGGGCATTCATACTGGTGCTGTGACGAAAAGGATCTGCATGCGGGCATTGGAAACTGCAATTTCTACATTTGATTTGTACATATTAATTGCAGATGTTTCGATGTGTCATGCTTTGGGTGCCAAAGCAGGCCTCAATTTCAAGAAAAAAGACAAAAGTAAGGACGAACAAAAAGCGCACAGCAAACCTGGGCGGGCATGGCCCCGGCAAAGACGAACAACAATAGGGACTCCCACGCTTTTGCATACCTAAAGCTCATCAAGAGTGGTGATTCTGCTCCCACTCCACTCTGAGCCACCAAGGGAGGAGTTGTTGAGCGATCAATCTCCCATACACTAACAAGTGGCCCAAAGTCAACATGAAAATGAGGCATTTTACAATTTCTGTCTAAGCTTTGACCGAATTGATAGTCTAGCTCTCACAGCCCTCCCACAGCCCTCCCAGATCACCTTTCATCGTGTGACGTAAGTGCGATCATGCTGAGGCCATGAGAATGGAAATATTCAGTGGTTGAGGCAAAACGGCTCTCTTCAATGCTGCGGCGTGATGACTTGACGGCCCATGTTGCGAGGCTTTATTCAGTTTGCAATACTATTTGCCTTACAAAGGCGGCGGCAAAAAGTAATTTGACAGATTTTAGCGAGCTGAAAATTCAGACTTAGCATAGCAGAACCACTAATATGTCGTACTTGAGCACTACAACCGCTAAATTTCAGGGCTGTAATCACTAAACCACAGCGCGCGTATGAGAAAATGGGCTGATCGCCAACAGACTAAGATCACTGCGCAATTTCATGCGGTATTAGTTTAGTAAAACTATTATCTACATAGTTCTTATGCTTGAAAATTAGTATAAGCATATTGGGTCTTGTGGTTGTTGTGCTATTTAGCGTCAAAATTTATTGTTTGAATTACTTTTTGCTGCCGCCTTCGTAGCAATCTTTGATTGGGGTATATGAGAACTAGGCTCGTAGAGTAGGCTCACAGCGCTCAAAGATAGAAAGAAAACTAAGATGGATTGTATGGTAGAGACAATCAAAAAAAAGTTGCCGAGTCCTCCGTATGCAAAATTCATTCCGACGAAAACGAGGATTTAGGAAAGGCGTTGTGTGCCACGTCCTTCCCTGTCATTTTACGCGAACACTCTACAGCTTTGACGCAAAGTCGGCATTGATACCATCCAACACTTGCAGCTACGAATATACAACTCTTTCTCGTAGCTATACGATACTGATATGATCTATAACCTTGAGCTTCAGGCAAACGTGATATCGGCCAGACACACATTCCTCATGAAACAGCCTCATAAGCGCAAACGTGGTAGTGAAAGATCAGAATTCTTCGACGGACAGAAGGAAGCAAAAAGATCTCGACATTCAAGACATCGGGCTGTTCAAGACTCATAGAGAAAACCGAAGAGTAGAGTCCGCAGACAAATATCACGACAATACAGATACCAGGCAGCCCAAAACTTCTCGAGAAAAAGCGAACAGTAGAGTCCGCAAACAAATATCTCGACGATAAGGTACCAAGTAGCCCGACAAAAGTCTGGCCCGTTAGAACGCCCTGTTGAGAGTCCCCAACGAGATGGGCGATGAGCTAACCGGCGTCAAGGATGATGGACTGACCGGTGTCAAGGACGATTGGGCAACCGATGTTTGGGACGATGGGTTAACCGATGCCAAGGACGATGATAGCAACGACAATGAGTCAACTGATGGCAACGATGATGGGCAAACCGATGACAATGACGGTGAGCCAACCGACAACGATGATGGGCAAACCGATGACAACGACGATGGGCGAACCGATGACAACGACGATGGGCCAATCGATGACAACGACGATGAAGGAACAGATGACAACGATGATAGATCAACCAGTGTCCATGATGATGTGCGAACAGATGACAACGATGATAGATCAACCAGTGTCCATGACGATGAGTCAACCAGTGTCCACAACGAGGAGTCAACCGACGTCGATGATGATGGGCTATTCCCTAACAAGCGCCCTAAATACGACGGCGAACCTTTCCGAAAGCCTACATTCAGAGATCTGTTGGCTGGGTCCGCAAATTTTAAAAATATGGTGGTGCCTAACGAAGCGGCATCACAGTGGTCGTACGAGTAAATAGGAGGTCAGCTTAAGTTATCCATTACCTCAGTTTGCCTGAGAGGAGAGCTTTTTGTCCCATCTCAAGGCACCAAACTCGAATATTTCGCAAATCAACGAAATTATTGTAACAGGGGCACAACTGCCAGGATACGGAAGTCGAGAGTAGCCACAATAGAAGGGATATAAAGAAGGAGAATGGGCGATGAAGGAAACGATACAAATCACTGAAGAAGACGCTGAGGAGAAGGATAATAATCCTGGAACGCATTCGGAGAATATCCAGTTTCATGAGTACAGCTTGCTATAGGGGCATCAACCTTCATCGAAATGCTTCTGCGATTGTCCTGGGTCCTGATTAGAAAGAGTAATCAGCCAGCGTCCACTTCGGTAACAGCTTTGGTTCCAATTTTGTATCGTGGACATATCTTAGAAGATACAAATGCAAAACATTACCCTCAAAGTCGGTACAGTAATGAACGTGCAATCGAATGTACGGCAAGTTCTATGTTTTCAATATAGCGCGATCGATATGTGGTGCAAACATTGCATTTTATCAACTTCTAGGATATAACTTCCATCATCCTCGAAACCTTCTCTGCTCTTCACCTTCGTCAGAGCATATTGCTGATGTCTCCAACGAAGAAGGCCAAGAGTTAGTGACGTTGGTGCCTAACACGAGCGAGCCCACCCGTTCACGGCGACAATAAAATCGATCATAACATTCGAATCACAGCGGACAAAGAATTAGCTGGAGTGGAGTGGATCATTTGAAAGGATGAATTCGAAGTCGGAAATGAGGTTGTTAAGCTCCAGTACGGATGGATATTACCTGCATGAAAATTATTTGTCTTATTGGATGAGGGATGGAGATGGATGTCTTGTTTGTAGATGATATTCCCAGAAATGGATGCCAAGTACATACTGGCAGGTACAGCATCACGGAGAGGTATTTGAAAGTGAAGTCAACTCTTAGACATCGGAGTACAGAGTACTGCTAGACAGAACAACGCTAATGTGCAGCACCTGAGCTCGCATCAGGCCATATATTTGTACCAACACATGAGCCCTATCATGTACACTCCTGTATACTAGCTACAGCGACCAGCGTGCACGGAAGAACAATTTTGCCTGCAGCATGCCAGCATATCTGCCTCACATCATGCAAGAGGAACCTTTTTCCGAGACGTTTGCAATTCGATGGAATTTTTACGGTATCTCAACTAATGTATAACTACCACCAAGAACCCGATGAACTCTCAAACACGGACTTATCCGAACGAGATTACGAAAAGACGCGTTCGCATATACACAACAAAAGTGACAGATAATTTGCCTTCATCTTGACGCCGCTCGATTTTCTGCTGCACATACTAAGGGAAGCAAGGAGGATTTTGACAATAGGCCAGGACAAATACAGGAAGGAATAACTGCAAGGGCAAGGAGGGCAGACTGCAAAGGACAGTGGGCTATGTGATCAAGAGCATGAGTTTGAGAAAGAGGGAGTGATGTTATGGATACGCGCCTTGCTACGCGAACTTGTATTTAAGCCTCTTCGCCCTGCGACCTCGCTCTTCTTAACTTGGGTATCTTATCAATATTATTGAAATACTGAAGTGTGTGCGGACAGCACTGTTTATAACATTACCGGCGGTACTGCAGATATGACTAGCAGATGGCTTTGCAAGACATACCACTTTGACAGAAAGGCCGCTAAGCAATAGGGGGGGCCGGTAGCCAGGTTCTAATGGCACGCCCTATTGCTCGCAGGCTTATCTTTGGTCCCGCGGCTGATCGGACCTTGCTACCTTGTTGCACAAACTGGGAGGTGCCAACCGCTCTATTGAATTAAGATGGTGGTTCTAGGGGATTAAATATGCGTAATAATTAATGGTGTTGACTCATATAAGGCAGCGAAAACTGCTCCTCAGTGCTGCCTACGGCAGCCTAGAGAGCCTAAGAGTGCCAAGAATCTGCAACATACCTTACCGCGCTGCTGTGGGTGGCTTTTGCCTAGTGCCTCGTTTTTATCCAGCAAGGAATTTGATTGTTGTTTGCATCGTTTGCATGATAAGCAAAGAGCAGTTGCCAACTAGTCGCCAGCTAGTTGATAGCTCTCTATTGTACACAGATCCTTTAATGATTACAAACTGTTTCCTAGCCTTCAATTTTAACAGATCAGATCAATCTCAATTGCTAGATCTCCCTGAATATTTTCTTTGACCTATTGAGGTCTAGCGGGAAAAGGGATGAGGAAGAGACAGCAACTCGATACTGCTCAAACTGTAATCAATTACGAGCAAGGGTGCTTTTTGGTCAATTTAAGACCTGTGAGATATGTAGGAATAAAGGTAAAAGGGGTAAGGCAAAGCGTGAGCAGATTGAGAATCATTTGCAGCAATGAGTTGCAATAGCAGGGGAGCAAGAGATGCATAATCAGGGAAGGGCAGTATTTCTTTCTTTAATTCAAACTAGACCTTTAACTATAGAGGACTATACGAGCATATAAATACAGAAAGGACTATAGGTCACAAGTGTATACTGTAGATATGTGTGGGCTACCCCCACAAATCATGTGGTATAGGCTATAGTTGTTCTCTGTTAGCAGGTCAGGCGGATCACGTGAGCTATAACGACCATTTAGATCACTATACTGGGCTTATAGCCCAGTATTTATATACTGAAAGTCTCCTGGCCGTTGCCTATTCCCAGCAGGCAACACTCTAAGTGAGTCAACGATCAGTGACTCTTCTGTAGGCACAATACGCTCCAGAGTAGTTGACTGTAGTAGGCTCAAGGTGCTCGCTTAGTAATACTATCATTCTTGCTCGGGTTAGGGTTATTACTTATTAATCAATTTACGGATACAGGGCGCCGGCGCGGCTTCGCCGCGCCCAAATCCCTAGTATCCGATAAACGAAGGAATTCGGATGCTCATAACTCCCTTTAGCAAAAGCTTGATCTTGGACATATGTGCTGCCTATTTTGTGGTTTCATGTGATTTGACGTAAAGCAAAGTTTTAAGTGTACCACTTATTTGAACTCTCATTCGCTCGATTACATCCAAGCGCCGGCTGAGTCGTTTAGAAGTGCAATTACCAGGGTGCTCCGCCCTTGTGGCTTGGCTAATCCTAGTTGTGTCCAGGTCATACACCAATTTAGGAAGGATTGCCGTGACGTTCGCGCAGGCCCCAGTACTCATTCCCAAGCACTGTCCGTTGTATCAATTCCTGACGTAGATTTAGGATAAATAAAGTAAGTTGTATATTGCTTCGTAGTTTACAGAATTCATATATTTCACAATCGATCAGTCTTAGGCGGCCGCTGTGGTCACTGTTATACAGTTAGTTCAACGTTGAATATAGGCGCTTCGAAAGCGCTAGCGGCTGCGTTAGCGTGTCTCCAGTAAGTGTTACGTTGATGTATCATCTTTCTTAGTCCACGACGTCTTCATCCCCATTATTATTTAATATCGATTTGCCGTGCTTATTCCCTAGAGGATCTCAGTCATGGATTCAACAGTCGACAGGAGTTGTCATGCAGGAGTGTTTTGGGGCTTGGGTTATGTGTCGCTTAAGCGCTGCTGGGGTATAAAGCCACGGCGACGCCGAGTGCCAGGGCTGTCTCCTCCACGTTCTTCCTTGATTGCGCCAACTCATAATCTTCGCCGATTTCTCTGTGTTAACATCGTCTCGCCTTTATCATACTTGATATGTTAATCTCACCGACGTCATAATGGCCGCCAGGTCTTCGAGATCAGCAGTGACACAGAACGATCGTCTGCGGCAGGATGAGGCCTTGATGAGAAAGCTAAGGATCCGGCATAAACCTCAGGACTCTTCAGAATTATGGCCACCTCATCTCATGAATACCTTTCAGAACATCGAGGCATTGGGATCTATCAGATACCAGTCTTATGACGAAAATACGCCCACCGAGCATGGTACTGTGGCTTGGCGGCGTGATATCAGGCTACGAGCGCAAAAGCTATCAGATACTGCCCAAAAATTGTTAAGAGAACGTCCTTCCGAGCTAACTTGGAGACTCGAGCTCGAGAAACTAATCGATGAGCGTTTCAGGTTAAAGACTGAATGGTATAACCTTCAAGCCCTATCACAGTATATCATCTAACTGCTCGCAGTTCTCTTTGCAGCGATCTGTACCAAAGTGCCCGAGTATGGAGATCCGAGATCGAAGTTGTAACAGAAGAGAATGGTCCGATTACGGTAGACCTCGAGTCGAGGCGCAAGAGACGTGTCCCATGTCAGTGCGAAGATGTGGAATATACTGGACTGAATCCTTTGTTCTCAAATAGAGCGGATCAGGCTTTCAATTACGAACCTCATATTACAACATCACAAGACTTACGGAACGTTACCAAGCGGAGGCCGGACCGCGTGTACGGGCTTAGTCAAACTTCCAGGTTTGAGAATATTCTCGATAAAGTTCTTGATGATACAAACCAAATTTCTGTTGCAGAGGTGAGACACATGGTTGATTCAGGTACAGAGGAAGTTCTGGTTCGAAATTTTCTACAGGCGACTCCATTTCATCGCCATGGAGAACCCCTGCTCTTCCCTTTCTTGATGATGGAAGCAAAGTCTGAGGGAGGTGGAGGGTTTAGCAGGTGTGGCATCCAGACGTCGTTGCCAATCTGGTCACTTCTTAAAATTCAGGAAAGGCTTTCACAGCATGGTGCTCCATTAAACGAGCTAGGGGGTCCCTTGCTTTGGTACATAGCCTATCTTGGCGATGAATGGAGGGTTTCGGGATGCGTTACGGCCATTGAAAGAGACCAGTCATCTTACGTAAGTTAACTACTACTAATCTAGTGGCATATACTAAATAATTTCAGCAAATAATCGACCTATAGCATAGCAGGGTTTCTTCGCCAGACGGAGCTCTGCAAATATTGCTCATTATGGATTACATCTTTGACTGGGCTAGAGATCTCTACCGTCCCTCTATCCTTCGCTCTTTAGAAGCTTTTGCGGGTCTAAGCTATGATGATTCGGCCAGTCTTGCTGCAGACAGCGATATCTTTTCGTCTCGAAAAAATCCCCGCGCGGATGACATGACAGAAGTAGGATCAATCGCTGACATTGATGTTCTGGACACTACGGCTAGTGACGAATCGCTACTCATACCTTGGAGGCAATATGATCTGAAAAGTTCCCGTGGTGTGTGCTCATACGACTTGCGGGTAATCCGACCTTCTTACATCATCAAATCCGCCTTCCAATGTCTTTACATAACTGGAGACAATATTGGAACGCTTATGCTATCCCTGGGTAGTAACCACCACAGTCGAACAAAAATGGCGCGTGACGCTCTGGCTGCCTTACGCAGTGGACCTATGCTCGTAACCGAACGAATTCTATCACAAATCGAAGACACTTGGACTGGAACACCACGGATGAATCGCTCGGCGGAACCAGAACATAGAGTATATTGTAGCTTTGCCTATGCAGCTTCAATATCCGATTCTTGGGAATTAACAAGGATAATTATGTGCTTCGCAGTAGACCAGAGTGCACTTGACACTATCCGGCAAAACGCACTTCTCAAGAAAGAAGCCTACCTCCTTGGCGGCTTGGAGAATAAGGGGCAAACTATTGACGAAAAAACTTTTGAAACTTTCCTCGGCACAGTTAGCAGTAGGAATGACAAAAGAACCTTATCGTACGCAATTTCCAGAGTCTCTGAGACTTGGAAGCCAGGGAAGTTGCTTACACTCGTGGAGCGGGAACAAATAGGTCGTCCTGTCCCAGATGATGCTATGGTTCGGACATGTGATGTTGGTGCAGATCGCTTTATTCGAAAGGTCATCCACGACACGTACAAACGTCACAAGCAGCCGGGACTGCTCGAACCCAACTTTCCTTACCTTAGATTCTCAGCTCGACTCGATCGACTTGAAACTCGAACAGATCAGGTTGAACCGGTTAAATATTTACTCGGCGCCAGACACCACCCTCCTAAGATCCTGCCTGATTCCGCTATATTAGTTTGCAATGAGCAACGGAACTCCATGCATCTCTGTGTATACACTACTCAAGCATATCCGAGTCCGCCTGAAATAGTAGATATCTTTCAGATATTGACTACTGCAACGACTGCAACGCAATTATTTGTCCATGGCCGCTCACAGTGGAACGCTGAGAAAAACGAGCTAGAAGCTGACCCTAGGGTTCACCAACGCGAATTATTACTGGAGCTCAAGATACTCTGCGCTGCCCACAAATGGCTCTCAGAATTTTGTGAGCGCTTTGATACCGAGTTTATTGTCGAGTCCCGAAACGTACTAGACGGCTTGAAACTTCGTTTGGAATCATTTAGGGAAATACTCGGCGACGGTAATCTACAGTTTTCAGAGATTCTCGATAGTCCTCGTCCGTTTGTCAGCAACGAGAATGACGACCGACCGGCCAAAGCACGGCGGCAGAAGCAAATTAGCCTCGACCCACGTGTACTCGATTCTCCACCACGACGGGGTACTGTGCATATAATGCGTTCACCAGAGGCTAAGAGAGGACGGGAAATCAGCAAGATCCTCGTCGAAGCAAACGGAGATCACCTGGCCGATGATAAAATCCTTTGTCTGATGGAACTAGGATACTTCAAATAGGCGTAGATCAAATTTGTATTTAGTCTCAAAATCGCCCTCTCGCAGTCCTTCTGTTCTTTTATCGCTCCAAGGAAGTTCCCGAAGCAAGATTATTAATTTATAAATATATGTTCACGACCCACAATACCCAATACCAAGTCCTCTTTTACCCATGAAGAAAATATATGCAAGGAATATACCCTTATTTAATTTAGAAGTCTATAAGTTAATCGACATTTCGCGACCGAATTGGCCAATAAATCAGCTCGACCACTAATTTTATGGTGTTTGTCAATAAGTGGGATTATTGCTCAACGTAACAATGTAAGTCTGCCTTATATCTCCAGTACTTACACAGGTAGTGACTAGTATAGTCATATGCAAGTTTTAAGGTGCTAAATAATACTAAAAACAAGAGTATTTATTCAAGTTAAATCATCCATTTGCAAATAGACATGGGATACAGGCATCTTGTTTTAGGCTCGCGCTACCGTTAAGCATACAATTAGACAATCTTCTAAAACTCAATGGCAGCTTGATGGGTAACCACAACCCGCTTGAGAGTTGAATACCAGGAACGCCTTCAGTGGTAGAGATGTCTCAAGCGACAGAAATGGCTCCTTAAGAGCACTGTAGCCATGATCGGTTTGCAAGTTGAGCCCGAAACGCCGTAGAGTAGTGAGCAATGTGTGTCGACATACTCGGGACGAGGAAGAACCGCTTCTTTGGAACTTGCAATGCGTATATATCTTCAGAATTGTACTTCGGCTCTATTTCACATGCTAATCTAGCCTGACATTCCCAAACCAACTGTTCGGATGAATTATGAAGTGTCCTTGGCGCTATTGGTTTCGTTAGAAAGCTTAGTAAGGACTTGGATATCACCTACCTAGAATATCTTCTTGGAGTATCCATGCACGCGTAAATAGCGGTTCTGACCGTAACAACAAACCTGACGAATGTGGATTCTTCCCCTTCCTTATGTATAAGAAGCTAGAAGGTTATAGGTGAGCCTTAGTGGCACCATCTTCTAATTCATAGAACTGAGCACTAGAGGGAGGCAACACTGCCAAGGGCTCTTCAACTGATCTTATTATTCCTAGGAATCCTTCCTTGTCTCCAACCGCGGAGTCTATAGCTTAGGTCAGAGCTGCATCTTTGTAGCAGGTCTGCATGCGGCTTAACTCCTTGGCCCAGTCATGTTCGTCATCTTAAATAATGCGGATGGAGCCGATCCAAAGGTACCGGAAACCAAGATGTCTTGTGACAGTGATAGCATTTTGGAAGGTTTTTTTTGGGATATGTGGAAAAGGTATAGACTGTTTGAAATCATTAAGGGTGGTAGAAGTTGTTGCAAAATGAGGTCCAATCCTCCAGCTGTAGTTTAAAGCGATCCATTCACCTCTTTCAACAGCATTCGATACGTGCAAAAGAGGCAGACTTGCGCCATCACATATATCTACATCAGTGGCCCTTGTAGGTAGTATATGATCTAGGCTATAAGGGCATGTCACTTTGTGGGTTTTCAGGTACTCTCCCTCCCATGGCTGGATGAGTGAATAACATACGGAGTCAAGATAAAGATTCCGCGGCCTTCTAGTTATAAATCGTGATTCTGGAGGTGTACAGCCTATAATGCATAGGAATTTCCATATAATTGGAATACGAAGACTTGTACACACTCTCTAACACATAGAGACCAAACTGTATTTCGCCAAGAAAACCGACTAAATAGTCTTCGGATGGCGTGAAGAAGAGTTCAGAAGGATTAAGGTTCAATATATACTAGAGCTATTTAGGCAAGGGAGAGTATTCAATCCCTAAGCCGCTAGAGACTATCTCATGCTTAACAACCTCTCACATCGAGCAGCAATTCTTTGCTCGAGAGGGTCATTTTCTTTCCCTACATGCTGTAGAAGATGCGTATTTAGTACGTTCCCACAGCCTCGAGTAATTGACTCACCCCCATAGCTATCTTAGCTTTCAACTCAAGTATGTGTGGCATCGTCCCTCAGAGAAATCACATTACCCCAACTCGGATCGAGTCTCACGGCATCGTAGATAGCGCCCCTTCGGTACTGGCTTCTCACACCCCAGACCCTGCGAAGGATACCGGGATCACAGGTAACCAACTCGTTCGGACCGACCCGAGCCAAGGAACCTGTTCCGTCAGAGACTGCAGCCGCAAATAGAACAGGCGGCAAAACTCGCCATACTGATTGCACACCTTCTTGAGCCCAAGATTCATCCTGCCGCTCAAGGTGTGACGAAGCATCCACCCCCTTCCACAGCCTCGCTGACAACGGGCCAGGGATATGGCTGAGGCGATACCAGATCTAGAAGCGGTATGCCACGAAGAGAGCACAGAGCGCCAGCAGCATGCTGAGTTTCAGGCCAAGGCCTCCATCAGTGAGTGATAACTCCACGGCTTCTGGCGTATAGGAGGCGATTGTCAGTTGCTAGTGCGACGTGAGGGGGCCCGAGGTGATGGAGACGACGAGAATTGTTTACGGTGTGAAGTGATTATATGCAGGATGGCATTTCAGCTGACGGGGTTGGAGAACGAAGAGCATGCAAAGACTTCAGCATGTTTTGTTCAGGTACTTCCGTAGAGAGAGGTATATAAGGTATAGAGGTGATAATGCACAGCCTTGCAGCTAGTCACAGAAGATCTCGCTAATGGATAGATCTGCAAAACCATCTGTGCATGTTGCCGTTTGATGGGAAGCTATCCATTGCATCGTTCGAGAAGATCCATCGTGATTTGGATGTCGGGACCGGGACCGGCATCTGGGCCATTAATTTTGACGAGTGGCCATCTCGTAGAGAGTATGGAACTGACAGCTGCGGCGGACGAACATCCTGAAGCAAAGGTGCAGTAACTTTCTTGATGAAGCGATTTAAGTTGACGATATCAGGTCATTGGGGTTGATTTGAGTCCCTCACAACCATTATTGTAAGTAGCTTCGGGGAGGTAAAACTTCGCTGACGAAATAGCGTACCTCCAAACCTCGTCTTCGAGATTGGCAACCTAGAAGAGGACTGGAACTTCAGCAAGAAATTCGACTACATCCACAGCATGAAGATGACAGGTGCCTTCCAAGACTGGCAACGCTTCTACCGTCAGTCTTTTGAGTACGTCTCCCCATCTAGCGTGTCACGGGTTATATAAGTTTAAACGGCCTGGTGAACAGAAACCTTAACCCCGGTGGCGACCTCGAGCTCCAAGACATTGACTTCCCCATCCTTTGCTGTCACGATATAACCCTGTCAAGGGGTTGTTTGATAGCTGGCTTACCCCTGATCCTTGCCGAGAGGGTGGAGCACCACTATCAGTCTATGGGCTGGTCCCTCTTCCATGAGATAACCTAGAATCAATACATTCAATAATCCTCATGTTCATGTGCTCCGCCTATAAAACTTGACATTTGCGACAACGACTCCATGCCTGAAACCTATGCCCTCCGCCAGTGGTCCTCACTCATACTTGAAGCCACGCTGATCCTCAAACGGTCCCTCAACACCTGCGACTGCGCTAAAAACGACTTCACCGCCGCCGGATTCGTCGACGTCGGAGAAATCCCCTTCAAGTGGCCCATAAACCGCTGGCCGAAAGAGCTAAAGTACAAGGAGCTAGGAATGTGGACGCAGGAGAACTTCGTCATTGACGTGGAGGCGATGAGCTTGGCGCTGTTTACGCGTGGTCTGGGTGGGAGCTACGAGGAGGCCGTGGCGTTCGTAGCGGGGGTGCGGGCGGATATGAAGGATAGTAAGATTCGTGCTTACTAGCCGATCTATGTGGTTTATGGGTAGGAGCCCACATAGCAGGGTAGTGCTGATATGTTGCGCACCGAGATGGTTTGGAAGAGGTTGCAAAGTGTCCTCGATTCGTCATTTCGTCAGATTATGTTCTCTACTGAGTTCTAGATGCGACGAAAACAATCTGCACGAGATTTTGGACGCGCAGGATGGGGAGTACGAAAGGGCTGCAGGTGAATGATGAAGCTTTGCTTGGATCATGTCCATAAGTTCTGTTATCAGTGGATTTCCACCCGTTCTGTGATCTCAACAGGGTATTGAATCGTCCCGCTCATCACGCGGTATTTTATTCAACCGTCCTCTAAACGCCTTGATGAACTCTCCAATGCTTGCAACTTTTGCCTGCGTATGTGAATATCTTCATAGATGTGAGTCTGATTTTCACTTTTTATAGACTGCTTGGTTAAGCTTTATTGCCCGATCTAGATCTTTTGCCAATCAGTAAGCTGATAGAAAAGCTCGAGTCACTATTTAATAGATGATCTAGATACTACAGTTGAAGTATCATTCCTAGCAACTGTATGTATCTCATTGAGATCCTCGGTCACCTATGCTTCGCAACAGGACATCCCAACGGCAGTCATGCGAAGTGCCTTCTAGAAGGCAAACTGGATGCAGAACCTAACTTAGAATCAAGAATCTAAGCTACGCGACTTCATGTCTGACTTAAGGACTGAGTTTGATTCTTCTAAGTTACCACATGCAGGCGCTAGCTATCAATATATAAGATTCCTCAAATCAATGAGGCTATATCAACGGGTACATTTACAAAGTCGACTATAGAACAAATTTCCACATTGAGCCTTGCATATGGAAGACTAAAGCACTGGAAGGGCTGAAGACGAAGCCTCGGGGGCGGTGGAATGAGGGACAGAAAAGCTTCTACTCTAAATGTAAGAGGTGAAAGATGGGTGGGGAGTAAGTTATGTGTGATAGATATGTGGTAGAGGAGATTTTTAGGTATATGGTTGTGAAGAGATGCCTGTCAATAAGGTAAATGTGAAAAGATTGCTGTAAAAACATCATGGTAGGACGACTTAGCAAGAGTATGAAATAAGTGAGTACCTTCATTGAGAAGCAGTCTATTTGACATGTTTCCCAACATGACGCAGAGAATCCCAGATCACGTGCCCTTCTCCAGTTGATGCGGTTCCGTCACACCTGAGGCATACAAGTGGCACTACCTGAGGTTTAAGCTTCATGCAATGTGAAGTCGTCAACTCCAACCAAACCTTAGCCTCTTGGAAGGTTTTAGCTCGACACTGTTCTTGTTAGGATACTGCAAGTAAGTGATTCTCACTTCAACAGCGTCGATCTTCTACATATCTCTCCAACCATTATAATTTCCTAACTCTTCATGCCTTTTTATTCACATTGAGTAACGTTACTGACTTACTGCCTCGCTAGAATTATTGGGTCAGATCGCATAAAAGACCTCAGATTGAGCTCTCTCACGCACATCACAATTACAATATCGCCCGACGTTATCATTTCAGACGAGAACCGATCTCACTGCTCCTCATCTCACACTTGTCACAACCTTGTAATAAGTCATGAATCATTCATCATGGACGAAGTATGTCTATTGCTGAGTTTGAGTTTATGCCACTGGAATTGATTTCATCTGCTGACATCTACTAGATCTCAAGTATTATAGAAATCTATCCAACCGGAGACTTAATCATACAAGCCACCGAGTACAGCTACAGTTTTATACTGGCTAATGAGCAGAGGCCAGTGGGCTACTTCGTGATGCATCATTTTTTGAAAACTGCTATCGTATTTAATAAGCTACCCCATCTACATATCTTAACGAATGCTTGACCAAAACACTTGAACCCGGGCTTATTTTAAAGCCCTGAATAAGCTCTTTCTTTCGCTTTATTTCAACCTTGAAACAAATATTATTTAATTGTTAAATTTGGTTATAAACATCAGCGAATTACTAATTGGCCCCTAAAACTTTCGAAATCACCGAACTTACTAGCACTTTTACTGTTTACTAAAGTACTCATAATATCTTAGCATATGCTTCTTCAAGCAACTTGACCCCGGGCTTACTTTGAATAAGATCTTTCTTTTAGTCTACGTAGATCTTGGTATAAGAATTGTTTGGTGGTGAAATTGAGCCTTGAACATAATGTATCTATAAGGCCCCTCTTAAACGTACTCATTGTGCCTTATTTCGCGTTATAGCATTTCTTTCGAGCTTTGGCGAGGCACAGGCTGTTGGGTTAGTGATAAGTGCGCTGAAATTTAGCGGCCCAAGAGGCTGTACGGTCTAGAAAAGCCATTTGAAAGCCTGGTCCTATGTATCAATAGGATAGCTTCACAGGCAGCGCCGACGCCTATATCTGCAATACAATGAAGACTAGAAGTAGTGTATGATTGTTGGTTGTGGTGTATTCTGTCCTCTAAGCATGTGCTCTTTTCGGGATGTGTGTAGATGCTCGAGTTTAAGGACTCTATACAGGTCATTGAGGAATGCCTTAGCGATGTTGAGCCATTTTGTTGGAAGAGATGTTAAATATGGAGCTGGTGGAATGTGATATGCCATTAAAAGCGAAAAATTGGGCAAGTTCGATTCCTATTTCCATGAAGTTTTCTTTTCTCTATCGAGAAATACCTTATCCCAGCCATACTTATGTAGCATTTGGATACCGAAAGACCGAGATGCTGTGCACACCTAACTTATGGCAGAAATTATGTCATTACAATCGTCAAACTTGGCGTCAACGGCAAAGGTGGCACAAGTGTAGTTTGTAGAAGAAGTACCACTTGATCTTGGTGTAGACTGGGCTGTTTTCTCAGCATTTATTGCCTCCGCATATCCTTCCGTCGAAGTACGAAATAGCTCCTCCACAGCGGCTAAAAGAGGATCGCTAATACGAGACCAATTGGCCTTAAGGTAACCGCCACAAGGTAGGCTTGGGCTTTGTTTGCGTCCCCAATGAGAGTAAGAACATTTGCAAGCGGTTGTCCTTTTCCGAAGTAACCGGCGAGAAACTGTGGAACTTCCCAAGAGACTTTATATTCCACCAATACTGTTAACGAATATCCTTCGTTCTCGGGCCAAAGTTTACTTAATACCCTACCAAATTTGAAATCTATCGCCTAACATAACTTGAAGCCTATATCTCCTTAGTAATAACATCACTAGCCAGTTGATTTCGGGCGGTCATACTTCCATGAAGGACTGCTTCCCTTCGCGACATTGAGTCCTCATCCACCGTCGCAGCAGTCATAACGCGTAGATTACTCGTCAACGTCGGCGCTTGTTCCGATGAAGGAGCTTCAAGTATTAGAGATTTGCTTTCGGACGTTCCGGAGTACTTACATACGGTAATCTGGGGCGCTTCCGCAATCGGCAATGTGTATGATGGACATGAAATTTTTTGCAGGTACAGTTTGATGGTCTGCCTGGTCAGCGATAGCATTTAGATCTGCCATTTATCAAGACATCTTACAAAGATTTGGATATGAAGCTATTGAAGTCGGTGGGGACATCATGTACGCAAATGGCTTTGGAGCAGACATAGCCAAGCATCGTCATTGTAGTAGTTGTCCTCTCCCTAAGTAATCTGCTGCAGGTTGGTACTTCGTATAGCGATGCCCATAGTATTCACCATGCTTGGCAATCTGTCTCCATGACTCGGACTGCCTGTTTACTGAAAATCAGGTGATACCTGGAGGTTACCAAGGCAGCGCAGTTTGGTGCCTTGCGTTGCCTGGGATGTACACAAATCTCATGGTACGCCACCTACAATGCAAAAGTTCAAGACAAGGGAAGGACTTGCTAGCACTAAAAAGTAGGCAGCTAGCGTGGGCTTATCACGTATGCAGCAATAGTTATATCGGTGGCGAGGTATAATATCTCCAACTGTTCTGAACTAAGAGTTGCAACCAGCTTGGCTGTTTAGTTCAGTTGGGTAAGCTGATCCTACAATTGTAAAAGGCTATTGCTCAAAACGACGGTCTCATTAAAAGGGTAGCTAGAAAGAGTTAACTTGATTCTCACGGCTCCGGTTCACAGAGGCAACGGCCTTAGTCACGGTGTGCTTTGTCCTTAGGAGTAACTTGGCATTGGGAGGGACAGCACTTTCTCTGCACTTTGTCACGTTCTATTTTCTCAATTCTGAAGTGCGACACTCAACAATCTATTCAACAAATGGAAAAGCTTATAACCCATTCTTAGACGCGCAGCTACGGCGGTGGTGTTGATGCAGGCTCTACAAGTTGGAATTTGTAGGTGGGTTTTAGGGCTAGGGCTTCGTCTTAGAAGAGAGAGGTAGTGGTTGAACGACTAGTCGAAGTGTGGTACTAAGGGTTACAAGGACACGAAATCATTGGCTGCTAGTTATTATAGAACCTACGACGATTGCGTAACAGAACTATAGGTAGGGTTTTATTCCCCAGAGGGTTTTTCCCTAGCTAGCTATAGAAGACCCGCCTGGCCGTTCGGCCCGATCGGGGTAAGGATATACTACTACTACTATTATATATACCAGAAACAGGCGGTGATATCGAATGCTGAGCGTTGCCGGCGGTCGGGTTCGATGGAGTGAACTCACACTCGTCTAGGGCTTCTTCGCCTATAGAATCCAGGTTGTCTCCACTCACGATGGCAGATCGAGGGCTAGAAGCCTCTTCAGGGCAGCGGTAATCGCATTCCCAGTCACATGTGTAGATGTTAGACGTAGTTGGAGAGCTGAATGAGTTATTACGAACCACTTGGCGTCTGTCGCCTACGCCAGTAGCGATTCCAACGTGCATCCCATTTCCATTCAGACCAATCATCGTTGTCATCGCTTTTGAAGGACGACTTAGAGTTAGGGTTAGGTTCGTAAGAAGTTTAGATCTGGAATCAGAGCCAGATTCGATTTGCTAGACTTCAAAGGCTTCTTAGAAATCGATGAATATGCTAAGGAGGTTACTGTGGACGATGTACTAATTTAAATAGAGATACTATGGAAATGGAATGCAAAAATTTTCCGAAGGAAGCCAACGTCTAGAAGAACGTTAAGCGCCAATTTTCAGGGCTGAGCAGTACAATCTATTAAGTGTTGAGGTTAAACACATCAGACGTGTTTCGCTCATTTGTCGACCAAATCACATGAAAGTCCACGAGGCATTTGCAACCTCACTTTTGCCTAGCCTTAGCGTACACACAAATGTCTCCTTCTCCTATTATTATTATTAGTCTTACACCGTTTGAGCTTAAGGCTATGCGGGTCTCCTATAAAGGTCTTAAACTAGGGAAAACCTTACTATTTACATAGTAGGATAAAAAACCCTAAGCTGCTTGTCTCCGTATGAAGCTCTAATTTACTCGCAGCCTGCAATTACTAAATAAGTAGCCTCACCGCCACCTACTTGTCAAAGAGAGAGAGAGAGGACTAGCTAGCTACTCGCTGTCGAACAGCAAGCGTTTAGCTAGAGCAAACTGCTTCAACCTTCCTGAGCACATCATCCACTGTACGAAGTGCTTAGCCCCTTTATTCGTGCCTATCATTTGAGGGTATGACCGGTTCTAGCCTGCGTGCAAGTAGTGCCTCCTATCTGCTTCGTACACACAGTATAAGGCTATGTGGCGTGGTGTCTCCTGTCCTGCCTTACACGAGCAGGTCGTAGTAGTTACACTAGGCACACGTCTTCCATAAAGGAACTTAGCGAGCCCTATCCTCCTCGTACGAGCTTGAGTTAGTAATACGCTCTCTGCTTTCCAGAGCCCCTCGTAGAGCTTTAGAGTTTGTTTTGTTGGCGGTGTGTCTTCGGGGACTACCCTACAACCCCCTAGATCTGCCCCTAGTTGTATGGCACGGCTTAGCCTCTTATTCTCTGCGTGCCACCGCTTTTCCCAGTCTTAGAGGACTAGTTTCTTTTCCTGCTTGTCCTATTAGTTTAGCTGTTGTCTAATCCACCCTTCAACCTGTATCTTCCATACGACCCTTAGGGTGGCAGCTTGCTATGCGCTAGCTTGGTGCTGCTACTGCTACCGTCTATTCGTACGACGTAGGATTTTAGCCCTTATAGTGCTACAGGCGTCCTTAATCTTCTACGCTATCCCTAAGTGCTCCATCCTAGCTTGGAAGCGTGCTATTCGCCTATTAAGCTAGAGATCTAGTAGAGGTACGTACGACTCTATCTCAAGCTGGCAGATAGGGGTCGCTTTAAATGCTCTAAGTACTATTCGTAGTCCTTAGTTTTGCTGCATTTATAGCCTTACTATAATACCCTTAGGCTTACTAGTATTGCTTGTATGCTTGTACTACAATGCAGCCTTATATAATAGTACTAAGCGGACAACTGCTTAGTAGATAATTCTAGCTTTAAGCATTATAGCTCCTTAAGTTGAAGCTGTTGTACGCTGTAATGCTAGCATTTAAGTACTCATTTTATCCTTAATAGCCTTTTTATAGGCTTTCTAGTATAGTTTGAAGTCTAATTGTAGCCCTAGGATGCGTACGACAGGTTCTAGTTCTACTACTACTCCTTATAGCCTAACTGGCGCGTGCAGATTGATGCGCCTGCATCTAGTAAGATAGGTTAGGGTATATTTGTTAGGTGCGAATCGCATACTATATGTTCTAGCCTATTTTAAGTATTATTCGTGTGCTATTTTAAGGTTAGCGCAGTTCCTTGTTGCAGTCCCTTTATATGTAAGCAAGTTAACATTATCTGCAAAGCCTAGTAGTAATAGTAGTATGTCTAGCTGGTTTAGGGCTTTAAGTAGTAGTACATTATAAAATAGAAAGAGTATTAGGGATAGTAGAGAGCCTTGTAGTACTTTAGCGTTTAACTGGTATAGCACTATCTCTTTGTTGTCGACTAGCAGTGTAGTCGTCTAGTTTGTAAGGAAGGATCTTACTGTTCGTACGAACTATAATAGTACCCCTTTTTTTTATAAGTTGTTAAGTAGTTAGAAGTAATTAACTGTATTAAATGCCCTAGCTATATCTAGTAATAGGACTAATACTACTTGGTTCCTTGTCTTCCACACTGTATGGATCTGTTCTACTAGTAGTTCTAAGGCTGTCTCTATAGATCTATTCGTACAGTTACCTATTTGGCTGTCTAGTAGTAATCCCTCTTGCTTAGCTAAAGTGCTAAGCCGGCGTGCTACTAGCATTTTAATAACCTTACTTATAGTACTAAGTAGGGCTATTAGTCTTTATGCCTTTAAGTCTAAGTAGTCTAACTTACTAGGCTTTTAGAGGACTATCGTATAAGCCGCATAGAAGCTTTTAGGGTAATAGCTGGTTTTAAAAACTGTAGTTATTAGGGCTTGTAGTGCCTTAATTAATAGTTCCCCTATTACTTGTAAGAATCGGTTTGGGATTTCATCTGCCTTAAAGCATTTGTCTGGTTTGACCTTTTATACAATGTCGCATACGTCCTTTATAGTAACTAGCTGGCTTATTACTAGCATTCTAAGTAGGTTGCACTAGAAATCCCTATCTGCAATATCTTTTAGGTCTGCCTTTATTTTAGGGTAGAACCTTTTGTAAAGCGCTCTTGCTTTGCTACTTACTATGCCTAGCTGGGCCCCTTGCTACTATAAGTCGGACATCTTAGCTAGTTCTAGTAGTAGGTGGCTTTTTGTACGAGCCTACTTTGCTATCTTTTAAATGCCTTCTTTAAAGTTAGCTGCTTTGTGCATGCTGCTTTGCTAGTATGCTTGCTTTACGCTAGCTATTTGCTTGCGTTTAGCTTTTAATGTAGCTATATAGCTATCTCATGCTTTGTCTGTGTGGGTGTTCGACTATTAGTAGTATGCTATGCGTTTTACAGCAATTACCTCTACAACCTTAAGTGTCTACTATACTTGTACTTAAATAGAAGGGGTTCTATATAGGACAGTCTAGCTTATTAGTTCTTAAGCAAAGCTTACTACATATTCTGCGTAGTTGTTAATGTCTTAGGCTGTTGCTAGCTTTCATGCGGGTAATTAGAGCTATCTTGCACTTGCTGTAATAGTATGTGTGTCTGCCTTTTTAAAGTTCCTTTTTGGTGGTATATTCGTACGAACTTGACTGCTAGTTATAATTAAGGTTTTAATAGGCTTGTAGTTGGACTTAGAGTAAGCGTTAATTACTTTGCAGCTTGCTACTTATAGCGTTAAGTTTAAGGTGCTAAGAGTTAGGTTTAGTGTGGAGGGCTCGTTCTAATGCTTCTCCCTTATAATCGTCCCTAGTTCTATTAGTAGGTCTAGCTGGTTTGTGTATAAGCTGCTAACTAGTTGTACTACCCTAACGTAGTTCCTACTAACTCTATATCCCCCTTATAGTGTGTAGTGCAAATTAAAGTCCCCTACTACTAGGTGGCAGCTAGGGGCCTATGTGGCTTTAAGCATTTTTGGGATTAGAGTGTTCTAGTTTGTAGTTTCATACGACTTTAATGTTTTACTGTAAATGTTGTAGATGGTTAAAGGTCCTAATTCTAGTTCGAGCTTTACCTAGTAGTAGTCTAACTTGGAGTTAGAGTGCTATTAGGCTAGTAGGATCTCCTTATTGACATATATGCTCGTACGAGCCCTCCCTTGTTGCAGGAAGACTAAGGTGTACAAGCACCTTTATAGGTAGTATGTGGTTGGGATGTATAAGTTCAACTAAGGTTCTTAGACAGCTATAATGTCGTACGAAGCGTGGCTCCCTTCTAACAATAGGATTAGCACCCCGTCTTTTAATTTCTATACGTTGTATTATAGTATTCTTAGCGTACTTATTAGGTAGCTGCAAACGTATAAATGTCTATGTTGTTTTTAAAAGCTTTAGTTGATCTAGCTGGCTGTCCCTGCAGGCGTTTTACTAGTAGTACGCTTATACTCTATAGGCTATATAGGCTAAGGGTCCTTTTGTGGCTGACTTCTATTTATAGCTTTTGCTATACTACAAGTAGGTGGTTGATAGTTGCAGATATTGCTGGTTCGTCCTAGCTGGGCTCGTCCTAGCTAGGCTCTTCCTAGCTAGGGCTAGTCTGGTTGGCTTGGTTTTAAGAAGAGGGGGGGGACGTAGGGTTTGTAGTTTGTTAGGGCCTTTATATAAAGCTTAATGTGTCTTAGTATTACGCTAAGCAGTTAATATAGGCTAGTTTTGCAGATTCTACGTGCTTTGCTTGTACAAGGCATTCCCTAGCCTAAAACGGGTGGTTCTTATAGTATAATATGCATATATGTCTTTCGTTGTCCTCTTTGCTGAGGCAGTCGTTTGTTGCATGCCCTAAAGCTGCATAGAAGCTACATTTTTAAGTGTTCCAGCATTTGTAGCCTATATGTTCATACTAGTAGCATTTGAAGCACTATGTAATCACACAGTTCCCTTTAAATAGCTTATAGTCGTAGAGTTCGTATTGCCATATTAAACTAGCGTTTATTAAGCGATTAGCTTGCTCTAGCTTAGTAATACTTATAATTAGAGGCCTAGTCGTACGGTCTAACCGGAGCAGCTTCTTAGTAAAAGCTACTTGTACGATGTTGACTGTGCCTCTTAGTTTTAGGTTCTATTTGTAGATTTCTTTGATTGTCTGCGTTTAACCCTAGATTTGATTGACTCTTATTCTGTAAGCCATTATAGCGAACTCCCTCCGCTTTATTCTAGCTCCTTCTTTGAAGGTTGCTAGCCATTTAGTGTTTGCTAGCCAACTCGTACGAGCTCGTTCGTCTTCTATAGTTATCATTATATCGCTGCTCCCTAGCTTGCGGATAGCGACTGCTTCGCTGGCAGCCCCAGCTTTGTTCATCTGCTCTAAGAGCTCCTTAAAGGTTCTTCTTTTCTGTTCTGCCGTTTTAGTGCCTCGTACGACGACTATCTTGCGTTTGTAGCGTAGTAGGACTAGCTTCTGTGGGGTCACGTGATTGGTGTTGAGGCTCTACTAGGCACGCGTCTGAGTAGGGAGTCCCCGCATGGCTGCTGCAGCGTACGAGCCTGGTTTGGCTTGTTCGTCCAGCTTGTTTTCTACCTTGTCGGCCAGTTTCTGGACGACAGCTTAGAGCTAGCGGATCGCCTGCTCTGTGGCTCTTTGCTCGACGCGTCGTCCGTACGCGTTGTTGATGCGCTTTAAGGCTGCTTGTACTGCCTCTAGGGCTCTCTCTTTGACAAGATAGGCAGTGATTGTTCTAATGTCTGCCTCTATATTGGTCTGCGGGCACTCTGTAGTTTTAATGGGGGTCGTACGGCCTGAGCTGGTCGCGTCGTTGAACGACGCGTCGCTGGACTGACTTCCCTCTAGGCTCTACTGGCTCGACGCCAGCGTTTCCCCAGCTAGGGCTGGTCGAGCAGCCATTTTATGGTCTGCTCGTACGATTTAAGGTTTGTAAACTAGGTATTAGATTCTAGTGTGTGCGGAGGTTTTTTTTTTTACTGCCATCCTCCTTCTCCTATTAGCCACAGTCATTCGGATTTTCCATATTTTCAGTAAGATTTGTAATATTACTGATTTTTTGCAGGATTCATAATGAATTGCAATATTGAATTTAGCTATATAAGGCAAGGCCGTTAAAATAGCAAGCTAATGGAACCAGTGTAAGTCCAGATATAGAAATCTTACTAGACATAGAAAAGGGCAAATAAACAGAGATAGGGAAAATGAAAATCATTGACGTTGAGGCAGCCCAGTCAAAAACAATAAGGAAAATTGCAACAACGAGAGTTTTCAACATTAAAAGGCATCCCATTCAGAAATCGAGCACAGAAAATACCACAAATGAAACTCATTAGTATTAGAGACATTCAATGGAAATTTCAGTCAGAGAATACAGCAAAGGAAATCTGTCAAAATCAAGACATTCTAGATATAACTTACAGAGTAAGGAAATAATACAGAAAAATTCTACAGTGGCAAGCCAGCACAAAGCTGCAAATGGCTGTGAATGGCGATACCACTGGAACGTATTCATGTCGCATGATAGCGGACAACCGCATAGGTTGTCTTCTGGCCTTAACAGGCCCATTCTACCAAGTATCATTGATTCAAGATGAGCTTGAAATCTTCAAAAAAGGTTGCTACACTGTCTTTGTGTATTCTTCCAATAAACCATACTTTTACATTGTGCTCGACAGTGTAGACCTTGCTGTAGTTGACTCTCGACGCTGGTGCCAGATTTCCTCGGGCGCCATCATTTTCTACCCTCACCGATCTGTGGCTAATCTTATTCTCGCCTGGTAACGGCGGAGGCGCAACAGCTCCTGTGTAGATTATGGCGTGGTCCTCGGCTTTAACGCCGTGCTTTAGGGTGCCTTGGCCATTATATGTTAAAATGGGTCTACGCATGTGTTAGTACTTGCTATTAAAAGTGGCGGAATTGAAATCCTTACACACACAAAGAATGTCCATTCCTCTCTTTTACAACCACGAATCGACGTGTAGAGTGATACACCTGCTCACCATACTTTGCGTGTTCGGTACAGCTTCCTTCGTCAATTGTTATTTCTGAGGCATTTTGACTAAGCCCCTTAGGCTCGGACCACAGAACTTTAAATACCTTGCAGATCACTATGAGTCAGCAGTTGGGTTTATGGGATTTCAAGAAATAAACTCACCGCTCCTTTAGTGAAGTGCTTTGACTTGTGAACACGAAACTCTTGTTGGTATTAGTACATCATATGGATTTACGACCTGTGAGGACTTGAAATAACGCACCTGGGTGAAGGTGTTCGGTAGTCGTTTGTGGATTATTTGTCGTAATTTTTTGTGCTATGCCTGCAGCCTGTTGTGTCTGTGGTTGTGTTTGTGCTACCACTATGAGCGTGAAATTAGAGCACTGGTTTAGATACTTACTTGGGTCGTTGAGGGATCTGTCGTATCCTAATGGCTGACTTTCCAGTTCGCTCCAGCCGGAACTTGCTAGTTCGTTTCTGTTTGGGTCGTATTTATGGGAGGGAGGACGATGTAGGCCGGGGTGTTCCTCGTGTCGGCGAACTGCTTTATATTAGCATGGGGTAATGGGCCACAGCCATTAACATTCCTTCCAAATGGCGCCTATGCGATGATTTTGACTTCTCTTTATCTTTTTTCATATTATTAACAAATCCCTGATTATATGAAGCAAGTCCCTCGTTAAACTTGGTTGCCTCTCTTTGCTCTCGATATGGAGCGGTAGGAGCGCCTGTCGGACTATAGGCTACTTGAAATTAGCACGAATCTCTGAACTACGACTATTAACATTCCTACTGAATTGGGTCTGCTAGATCGGCTCTTACTCGCCAAGCTCGCCGTATCTCGCGTCGAAACGATAACAGAATCTTGATCATATGACATAGATTTCCCGGAATCTTGAAGAGGATCGCTGGGATGGTTATTACTTAGATAAACTACTTAAGTTAATATTTGGCCACAAGTTTGAAGTCTTAACATTCCTACTGAATTGCGCCTGCGAGATCGGCTCCTTGACGAAGCCTCTCTTTTACCCCGTCTTAAATCTCCACCTATATCACTGTCGTACGATATTTCAGACTTGAATTCCGAGACGCTCGAGTCGATATTTGGCGTCTCTTTCAAGTCCTGACGTCGGGACTTAGGACATTTCTCATGTTCGTAAACTGCTCTGCATTAGTCTAGTACTTCGAGTCGTAGTTGTTAGGATAACGTCCCTTTTTCCCTTTGTTTCCGTGAATGAGTAGTCAGGGTAGAGTATTCCATATCCCTTGTCATATCATCAACACTATCGTCCTCAGATCTCTCAGCCTCTAATGGACGGATGCTCGAATCCAAACTTGGTTCATGCGAGATGTACATTGACTGTGATCTATCGTCTTTAGTTGCATAAGATAAATTTTGAGCAGCAGGAGCCGCATTGAATTCTAATCCAGACTGTGCGGTTTGTCCCCGAAGGCTTACAGGGTTTTGATATTGAGTATTCGTATTCTGTCTTGCCGGTGAGCTCCATTGCCATGGTACTCCAGGTGATCCCATCTGCGGCGTTGGCACTTCCCATCGATTATCATATTCGTATGACCAGGTTGATTCTGCCGGGGCTCCAGTCTGGTAATAAGATCCTGGTACCATCGAAGATCTTGAAGCTGTATTCTGGGTTCTGAAATGAGATGTTACATTCTGCACACTGGATGGTACTCTATACATCTGCTGGGCCTCAGAGGATGTCATCTGTCCATTAAAATCGCCATACTGGCCTGGTCGAGCCGAATACTGACGCAGGGGTGCGGATGGCTGGGTCCATATGGGTGGAGTTACTGCAAATCCAGACTGCGCATTTCGGTCAAATGGACTTGCTGGATATCCAGAAGATACAAACTGTCTAGCAGGGGCTGGATACTGGCCTGGAGGGCTAGACAAGACAGGTCGACCTTCGGAAGGATATGAATGCTGAAGAGTGGGCGTGATCGATGGATCTGGAGCTTCAACGGGCTTTGGAGGGCTTTTCGGCGCTACTAGCGTTGTGTAGGCATATTGTGGACTCGTTTCCTCACGTTCTTCTTCTTCATTCGGTCGCGACGGCAGCGATCCACTTCGGCATGCAGATCTTGGATCCGACGATGTAGGCTCCTTGTCTCGCTTCCATTCCTCTTTTACTCTTCCTATAACATTATTATGTTAAAAAGTCCCCATCATTGGCTAACAAGCTTCCATACCTTTGTGATCTTTCACGGTTCGTCGATACGACTGGCGTTCCTCATCCCATTCCCATTTCGAATGTTTTAGAGACTCCGTACCACCTCGAGTAGCCATAACGTATCATCGAATACCCATAGCATATTGTCGCACAACCCGGGCCGAACGCCCGAGCACATCGCCATTTTATCCTTATGTATTGAACTTATGCGGCTCTATGTTTTGGGCAGCGGCAGGTGACTGAACATGCATAGATGAGTATGGACAACCTTCATGGGAGAGCGAGAAACCGGTGAGAAATCCAGCTTCCCTATTGGGCGCCTTCTCCAGGGTGCTGCAGCGGAAATGCAGCTTGCATATAACCGAGCACTTGATACGACTCCGGTTATCGTGCCATGCCACACATGAACGTAGCTAATACTTGCGAAACAGCCCTACATTGATATAATGCATAATCAATGGCTGAGCCGTGGTGCCGCTTTTCAGCCATGTAAGGCTGCTGTGACAGGGTATGTTCTTTACGTCCTCCTATCTTAAGTACGAGTACTGTATAGAGCCCCAGTTAGTATTGTAAAGACCGTTCTTCGCAGTGTTGCCCTGCGACCAGTTTTGGAATGAAATTCACCCTGAAACGGTGGCCCCTCAAGAAGCTACGTTCTCGTCGGAAATCAGGCCACGAGGATCCTCGAACTCCAGTACAAGTCAAAAAGGCGCTTCGGCAGGATGTGGTTACATCTGGGATAGGTGGACGGTTGTCTACATCAGAGACAGAAGATTGGGCTGCTTTACCTGTGCTCACCCCTCAAGATAGTCAAAATGAAGCTCCCCCAGCAACTGCTCCCAGGATGAGAGAGACTGTGGTGGCTGATGCCGAAGTTGGGTCAAAAAATTCTCAGACGATTCAAACGTCAGCGAAGGCTGATGCATCATCTTTTAATATCGCGGATTTGACAAGGATTGAGTTGTCATCAAGGTCTGACGGTTCACCGCATGACATCAAGGATCCAGAGATTCCTTTATCGTCGTCGCCGTTCTATGGTTCACCACTGAGCTTCGAGAATCTTAAGAGAAGCGATTCACCAACGCTCATTCGAAAGTTCTCTCCAGATGGTCACATGACAATATTGCTCGACTTGAAGGATAACAGTCAAGCACGAGAGGTTGTGTCGGAAAGGCTAGATCCTCCTGACTCACCTTCAGACGAGCAAGATCATCTAGGGCCCTTCCACGAGGAGACATCTCACCCGGAGTCTATTTTGGAAAGTCCGGATCAATCAAAATCCATTTTAGGCATGGAAAACCATCCTGAGCCTATATTGCATTCGCTACATCATCTAGAGCGTATTTCGGGCTATTCACAGTATATTTCAGGAAGACAACCCCATGAAATGGGTGTAACGGACACATATCAATCGAAATGTGCTCTAGAAAGACCAAATCCAGAATCCGTTATTTCGGGTGCACAGGATCTTTTAGAGCCAATATCGCCAGGGGTAGATCATCCAGGCCCTATATCAGACCAACAAGATTATCCGGAGCCTAAATGCGAAGTACATGATCACAAAACGCTCAATTCAAGCCAACCTGGTCACTCAGAATCAATTATGGAATGGTCTGGTCATCTAGCCCCTATTTTGGTCAGGCCAGATCTTTCAGAGTCCATTTCGGAAGGAGAAGGTCATCCACAACCCGTCTCAGCTGGGCACGCCCAAGAAGAATTCATTTCAGAAAGGCAATCTCGCCCAGAATCCCTCAAAAGCCATAAAAGCCTCACGGTCAAGGATCAACAGCGCCGCCTCCATCGGGAAGCAAAATTACACAACCTTCTTTCTCAGAACCTTCAAACCAAAGCACGTGCCTACGAGAAGCGCAGCCAACTCCGCCAATCAAGATTCGAGATCAGCAATGCGGACGAGGCGTTTATGAAACTAATTCGCGAGAGGCGGGTTCAAGGTAGTCAGGACGATTTAGCACTGGAAGCTTGCTTCCAAAAGTTGCAAGATGCAAGAAACGAATATGGCCCATTGGAAGAGGCTTACAATGAACTTGAGGAGCAGTTAAACAGGGAAGAGTATGAAGCGAAAGAACTAGAAGAGAAGATGTTAAAGTCTGAAATCAAGGCGCCTGGTTTTGACATCGACTCGTGTTCCAGTAGCTCCAGTGGAAGGGATTCGGAGGCTCCAAAGATTGTCAGAGAACTTGCTCACCCTCTATACGACGAATATATGTCGCGACTAGCGGATGCCGATCATTGTCACGAGGCACTCACAGACCTAATGATTGACCATGAAAATCTTCTTTATGCACAAGAGGTAAGACGAAGAGTCGGTAGAGAATTGTTACCAGAGGATCAGTTGACGCTGGAGAACTTTCCTGCCGCAGAAGCAAAGCTCCGGGATGAGTTAAGACGGATTAAAGCAGATGTTGAGCATTTGAGGCTGGAATGCGTCCGAGAAGGACTGTTTGGTGAAAATGAACATGAAGAGGAGGGAGACGGCGAAGAAATTGACCTCTCGCAATTTTCAATTGGATTATTAGACCCTGAACAGGCTGAGTATAACAAATACCCTCTTCTATTGGAAAAGCCAGAGGAGAAGGAAGATGAGAATAAGTCCAAGGTCCTATTAACAGACTTCAATGAAGGGGATGTTGGGGACCGGATTACTTGCTGGCTGTTACACAAGCTTCGATCATCCGGCTTAGAGGCTGAACTCTTAGCGAGCTTCACCGACGGGTTGGACCGCTCCACAGACACAGAGAAATGGCAAGAAAAAGTCCTGCAATTCTGGTTTTTCGATTCTGCAAATCTGCCCCCTTCAGCGTATGAAGTAGAGCCGACACTCACCGCTTTCTCCCCTTCACCTATGATAAACCTGGGATCCCACAGACGCTATGGCGACGTGCATCTGATCCAAGTGGTCGTGCGCAGCTCAGCATTATCTCAAAAGATAGAATTTGGAATGCGATTGAAGCTGACGCGGATGAAAGGTAGATCAGCGGGCACACTGTAATATCTGATTAGCTGTTGTACGGCTTTTAATTCAGTAGATGTATAAATCAATTTTTATGGTCGAGATGGCGCCTTAGTGGCTTTTGACTTCAAGCGTAAGTCAGTCCTAGGCCGTATCGTCATCAACCCCATATGTGGGTGACCGGATTACTTAGCCGTACGGATCTTTGATGTGTAGCACAATCCCGAGCACGATCCCGATGAGCATCCCGAGGACGGACCGACGGCAGTCGAGCACCGGATTGCTGCTTTTAAAAGGAGCGGTCGGCAGGGGTCACTATAATTACGCCGGTGGCTTTCGTAATCTCAGCGGTGAACCCGCCAGAGCGGCACGAAGTCAGCTGGTCTCTTCGACAGTTCAGCCTAGCAGGGGCAGTCCAGTGATATCTCGGATTCCATACACATGTGCTTAATCCTGCGCACTTCTGACAAGATATAACATTCCCACCACTCCAAGCTCCTGCTGGTCTGAGAGATGGGGATTGGATTACGCCGTGGGGTGGCAGTCTTAGATTAGCCTATCATGGATAATCCTCGCCATAGCATTTATCACATGCGCCTCGTCATCATGAAACAATATGAATCTCCTGAGAGCTTCTGTGGGTCTTATCCGCCAAATGTAATTGGTCAATGTTACACAAAAGGTCAGGTGCCAATTTCAGCACACCTTTTGATTCTAAAAAGCGCCAAAACATTTGGGTCCAAGATTTCAGTATTACGTGCCGTGTTACAGCGCTTTTGTTGGATCATGCAGCCACAATTTTTTGTGGTCGCACTTATAGACATTTATCGCTTACCCGAACAAATCACGATCCTTTGAACAGTTTGCCAGGACAGTTGTACGAAAGATAGCGCCTTCGGGACGGGTCCTAGGATGTCTCCAACAAATCAAGTGACTTATCGTGGCGTGCCCCCACGAAGGGGATCGCATCCTAGGTCCATAAGTAATGTAATACGTATACATAAAACAGGCATTAGTATACTCTATCTCCCGGCTTGTGTGGGAATAAGGTGGTCGTTTCGTAGAATACTACGTTTAAAAAGCAGACTTGGCTTTCGGTCTCAAGAAACAGTTGAAAGTCAGCGAGATCCGGCTTGCGAATGACTTCAAAGAGTGGTTTTTCTTTGCGACGGCGGTGGGTTCTTCTCTGTCGCGTTCGATGTTTGCAATAAAATGGGGTATGTATGTGAGGTAGCTTTCCAGCCCTTTCCATAACTGTCCTGGCGTCGCTTCCCCAGCGCCATCTTTCTCCCACAGTCTGAGTGCTTCAGCCTGCCAGTTTAAACCATCCAAGTTTGTAACAGTCGCTGCAACATAACAGGCCAATAATAGAATCTCCAATGCAGAGGAGCGTAGCTTGTGAAGCAACCAACGGTTTATGAAAGGTCCGAAGCCTCCATGGCTGGTGGAAGCCCTGAAGTCCGCCTCGTTATTCCCTGAAGGATTTTGATGTTGTGAAGGCTTACTGTGCTCTGCAGGCAGTTCTGACTGCTGCGATTCAGAATCTGGTATTTCATCAATTGCCGGAACCTGAGTTGGATTTCCATCAACGTCCATCAGGCCTTTCTTGATGCAGAGTTGCTTGATGCGTTCAACATCTTTCGATACCTCCTCAATTTCCATCTTTACGGGCGTTATGATCTCTTCGAACCTGCCTAGAAAATCCAGACTTTCAGCATCAAGATCCATTCCAACACGTTTTCGCTTTTCTTGTTCCTCCTCCAATATTGATTTCTCATTGTACAGGCCTTGATGGCGTTCCTGCAAAAGATCGAGATTGCCCAGCCTCCAGAGATAGTCATCGTAATCAACCTCACCTGTGGGCCTAGATTCTGTCGAACCTTGCTCAGAGGATCCGTCGTCGTTCTCATCTTGATATGCAGCTACATCTTCACTTTCTAACAGATTTGGAGCATGTGACGCTGGTTGTGAAGCCTCTAAGCGCTGGTAGAAGCGTTCTTCGACACGCTCCAATCTAGCCTCTTCGACCTCTAACCGCTTCTCCATCGAAAGTAAAGAATCTTCGGCAGGGCCATATGCATCCCGTGCTGCCTGGCATTGCCTCCAAAGATTTTCCAAAACCAAAGCTTCTGATGGGTTAGTTTGATCAAAATGATCTTTGGCTACATGGTTTGTCCTAATCCTCTTGATATACTGCTCATCGGCATCGGACAGTGCTCCCCGCTTTAATTCAACTTCTCCTCGTTGTCCTTGGATTTGTAGTCTTAGAAGCTGTACTCGGCGGCGCAACTTCAAAAGAAGTTTCAAGTCCTGTTCAGAGATCTCAGGATGAGCTACCCGACGACTAACGAATATGGAGGATTCGATCGAGGGAGTCGGTGGTCGCGGATAGCGTATCTGATCGAATTGTTCTTTGTACACTGTAGTTTCAGAATCTAATGACATATTGTTTGAGGATGTCCGGCGGCTTTTAGATGTCAAGTGTGAGCCAGTTCCATTCATTCCGTTCCCGAGATTTTTGACTTCCTTGGGTGTTGTCATGTTCTTTTTGGATTGCAGACCTGCGCGACTCACCACTTCCACTGGCGATGGTGGCAGCGACGTGGCGAGTGCTTTTGGAGGTATTGGCTCTATAAGCATCCATTCTACATCCCGAGAACTCATAGGATCAAGTTTAGGGTAGCCAGCGTTACCATCCTGTGAGTAACGACCTTTAGAAGAATTTGCTCCGTTCATGCGAGGAGGCCCCAGCCCGCCCTCACCGCCGTGCTCCACGAGACGCGCCTCATGAAAAGTTTCTCGTTGTGCATTGCGGGTATTGCCACGCAAGCATGCAGTTTCCCTATAGTCGTCTGTCGCAACCATAGATTCATCTTCTTGGCAAATAGCGGTGACAGTCTTAACAAGATTAGCATGTAGTTTGGGAAAAGCTGTGGGAGCATGATGAACGCGCTTGATGAGGCTGCGAAAAATAGATTAGACCTTGTGACACCAACCCCGATTGGGAAGTTCGTTCGACTAGGCGCCTACAGGGATCAGTCACCCAGTCACCTCGGATGCCAACCTCTCAAAGCAGCGATGGAATTCCTTAATCCTTCACCCCTACATTCCGTCCGTTCTAAGCACAACCATCCCGTTGCTGGCTTCGCAAGTTGTGGTCCATCCTGCAGCTTAACTTCACGGACCGTGTGCTTATCGTGTCTTCCAATAAGCAGTCTCCTCACGCGCTGCATCTTCTTAGCTTGCGGTAGCCACCTGAATATCCGAGCTGGGTTCTGCACAATGCCCAATGTGCCCACGATGAGCCTCAAGCGGTGCCCAAGAGATGATAAAGCAGACTGGAGAACGGCAGATTGTGTGCGTCAACCGTACGCAATCATGCTGATATTTTTACTCGATCCATAATGAGCTCTGTTACCAAGAAGTCTTCCAAGTCTAGCTCTAACTCGAGGTCCGGGACAGGCTCTAGTTCCAAGTCCAGCTCAAAGTCCAGCTCCAAGTCCGGCGGTAAGGGCAAGTCATCATCCAAAGGTGGCAATAATGATGAGTGGTCTGAGTGGGTATGGGATGAGGCGTGGCAGCGGGAATGGCGGAGTCGACTAGGCGCTGATGGTACGTGCTCCGGATGTTCTCAAGAGGAAGAGTAATTCAAGTGCTCTTTCATGCTTATATTCACTGAGCAGGGGAAACATGGGAGTATGATTATCGTTATCCTGGTGGTGAGAGCACACCCCGAACCTATGCCGCCGGAGACGGAGACGGCTTAGGTTCTGTCAAGGAAGAACTGGAATGCGAACCTTTAACATCCTCGGTCACGGGTCAAGGCCAACCCTCAACATCACCGTCAGGAGTCGAAGGAAACTACACCGTTGCTAGTACTACGGCAAGCTATGAAACAAACCCGGCCATGTCCTCTCTGAGTCGTGATCTCGGTCGCATTCGGTTGAATTCTTCTCTTTCGCAGGATGACAGTCCAGGCTATGGAACCCAACAAGAGAGCATGGTGGACGATTCAGGCATTCCTATACCAAGGGATCCCCAAGGATACACCTACCCAATATCCACCGCGCATGTGCAATCACCATTCCCAAATTCCTGTAAGACGCTACAGATGCTTCGCTTGTCAGATCCTGTGGCTGACTAGCCAGTTGCTCGAACCGGACCTTCGAGCACCACATTCCCATCGTATGCCACACAAAACTCAACGGGGCCTTGGAACACATCCATCCGTGAGTACGTCTGAACTCTCAAGTACTAATTTCTGACGCTCGAAGAACCTTCATTAGAGCGGGTACAATCGGGTAGCACGGAAAGCGAACTCTACATATCTGGGTCAGCGCAACAAGAGAATGGGCCACCAAAAAAAGGTGAACTCTATAAAGGTACAGTAGACTCAATGGTATCCTCTTCAGCAATGACTTGGCTAAGGTATCGCAGAGTTCAAGGTATATCCCGCGAAAGAATTCAAGTTCGGGAAAGTATGTTAATTCGATGGTAGGGCCATGTGTGTCTTACTAATAAATTCCTATAGATCTTTAAGATACTTTGGACAGAACCCAAGGGTCAAGGAATGCCTGGAAACCGCAGAACAGAGGTCGCAGATGAGTTCAAAACTAAGTTCGGGGAAGAATATTATGCATCTATACGCCGATTTGTGATCGTTAAAGCTGACCATGGTCACTGCCTTTGCCTGTATGTGATACCTCCCCATGCTAAAGGTCTACAATCTAACATAACAGACCAATCTTGACCTACAAGTACCAAGCGACAAATAAGCCCGGCGTCAAACCACAGGACCACGCGATTATATACACAGAAGACAAAAATAAAAAAGGAGAGAAACCAACGGAGGCCCCAGGCGAAGAGAAGCTTCTGAATAAGCCTATACGAATGGACCCTAAGACAGTTCGCGATCAACTTGACCCACGCTCCCGGCTCAATTATGCAAAGATATATACAGTCGAGTATAATGTCAAGGTTTGCTTCATTGGAAGCATACACGCGAAGTCGGTCGATAATTTTTGTAGGGCCTACAATCTCAAGCACCAGCCTCTGCCCGAAGGTGACAACGTCGAGTTCGAAAGTGGAATTGGAGACCAATAGTGCTCATCAGAAGCGCGGGATATAGGCTCGTAGACCAATGGCCAAGGCGGGATACAGGACCGCAGGTCTTATATATATTGCGAGTTTCAGTATCGCAACCGGGAGAAACTGCACCGGGAGTAATATAATGGAGAGGCCGTCGGATCAGATTTCAAACTGCAACAGCAGTCATGGTGTTCCACAGAGTCACCAATAGCTTTCGAAGTGCTTTCAGGATGGTCTCCGGATCATTTCATTGAACAGCATCTTGATTATACGTTATGCCAGAGAGATTTGATCATATCTGGCGTTTTCTTAGTCACTGGCCATGCGCTGCGACATAGGATGAAGACTGCTCTTTTAGGTTGCGATCTTCAAATTGAATGTCTTCGATTTCCTTGGTCAATCTTAATCTCACTTATATGCTTATTCATGAGGCTACGTTGATACTCAGGTTGGGTGTTATTCTAAACTTTAATGATCTGATACTTTCTTTACTATACAGGCAATATCTTCGTAGTGTTAAGCAAGTGGCTAGCTTCAGAGATAATCCCATCTCCTCAGTTGCTCGACGTCACGACAAGATATTGGATGTCATGGTTCGAATGCCGTACCGCAAAAAAGCATTAAGATTGCCATTTGCCGGTGAGGGCTATGTTAAGAAGCTAATCTAGTATCTTTCTGATCCTCTTCGAAACGCCATATATGTTGTAAGGCACTATGAACTCTACCCTGTCTGCGAAGTAGGAAAAACCATGTCAGCATAAAATCACAAAGCCACCAGGAAACAAATTCCACCCAATACAAAGCATATCGGTGTGACCAATTCTTAGTCAGGAATCCTCCTCGGTTACAGGGTCAGACCACTTCTTCGGTCGCAGTGCCGCTTTCAAATGTCTGGGTGTCCAGTACTCTGGAAAAAGATTACAATCAAGCGGTTGCTTATCCGACTCCTTCTCCGTCCCTAGATACCAACCCTCCTCCAACAACGGTCTTTCCACATCCTTCCAATATTCAGCCTTCTCTGGACGCTTGAGATCCAGATCGCCGATTTTCGCAATTATAGGCGCTGATGAGTCATGCTGGGGCACTTGCAGATACAGCGAGCAGTCCCGCAGCGTCATGGCTGTCAGAAACCGGTCGTCGGTTGGATCAGCGGTAAAGACGCCTATTGGGTCGAGTGTGGATTGGAGAGTAGCCAGACGTGACAGGAGCGGAGAAGTTCGTGCCCATTGGCTCAGGCGGCAGAGGCGTTTGTGACTACTTGTAGAGATAGGGTCATTGATGCCTAAAATGGCGCGCGCCGCACGGTACAGCGCTGTATCGTCCTTAGAGATCAGGTCGAGGGGGCAGAAGCGGTGAAGGAGCGGCTCGCCAGTCCTAACACGCTCCGCATTGGTGCGCGCTCGTTTAGCGCAGGTGCGACAGCGTTTGGAGAACTCTGGAGCAGAGCCGGATTGGGTTAGCCATTTCGGCTTCAATTCGAGAAGCTCAATGTCTTGGGTCATAAATGGAGTCATGTCCTCAACGAGAAGACCATGATCATCATCGGCAAGATATTTTCCACACCACCTAGTGGGACGACTCTCTCGGCAGGATCCTTCGTAGCTATTTTTGATTTTCTCCAATTCTTCCAGCTGATGGTTCAACTTCTGAATGATGCCTGATGATTTGACCTCCACAAGATGCTGCCTGACTAGATGCTCACTGTTGAAGAGGGGATAGATATTCATTAAGAAGTCTGCTTGTGCAATAGCGCATGGAGCTGTCCATGGTAGTTCCTTGCGTAGACGTAGTAGTTTGCCTTCAGAAAGGGGTCAGCACGTGACTCAATACATAGCGGCTATATGTTATTGCGTTCCGAGAAAGGGGTAACGGCTATATCAGAAGAGAGAAATTTGAATACAAGCGCCATTAAGGACTCAGAAGACTGAATGAAAGGAGATTTACCATCCCAAAAACTGAAGCCATCTCTTCTGTTCTGCAAATTAAGGGAAACATCCCGGTACGAGCTTGTAGACTCTTCAAGGGGATGAGGTACTGATAGACTGTACACAACATTCGCTGCGCCTTCATCCATGTATGTGATAATGGCATTGCTGGGCAATACAGGATGAGAAGCTGCCTGGATATCATTGTAAATTCCAGCACTGGAAGAGTCTTTCGTAGTAGCACGTAGAGTATTCGAGCGGCCCGCCTTCTCCTCCTCTACGACTCCGTTAGCCATACCGCCGATTAATCTGGAGCCTTCTTTCTTGAGAGCATGATTGTGGCGGTTTAATATTGTTTGAGGAAGGCTAAGTGAATGTCCTCAAATATAAAATTGCTGCTTACATAAGCGACTCGCGACCCAGTGCGCGCGACTCCGGAACAATCAAAAGGCCCGCTAAGGCTCGATGACGCCGAAAGCAGGGAAGTGAAGAAAAAGCTTGCTTTTTGCCGAATTATCCCGCTCCTTTTCCTGGGGAAGTAGAAGATATCTTCAGCTTCATTCCGCCTTCTTCTCATATCCGGGTTGATATCTAAACACCCATCCCACGACATAGCCGGTGTCTTAGGTCACTCCAGGCTCGTACCGTGAGACGGTCAGCTCGCAAAGGTCACCTGCGCTTCCGTCATCACAAGCTCGATCGGCAAATCTTCACGCGACAACAACAAAAGCTTCATCAGCTCTTCGCCCGTCTTGTATCCCTCAATCCATCGCACTCGCTCTCATACTTTCTCGATGCCATTTCAAACATGGCTTTCAACTTCAACTGGTCTCCTTTGACGGCAGACGCGGAGTTCTACTTGCGCGCACAAGATCTACTTACAGCAGCTCTCAATAAATCACCAAAACCGCCCATAATCGTTGATGATATCTTGGTCAATGAGTTGAATCTGGGATCTGTCCCGCCAGAGCTGGAGATATTGGAGATTGGTGATCTTGCAGAGGATAGGTTTCGGGGCATCTTCAAGATGTGCTATTCGGGAGATGCGTTTTTGACTCTGAAGACCAGAGTACAGGTAAGACATGACCACATTCATCAAGGGCTTTCTCACTCATTGCTGCACCTTCTGTCCGGTCCGATAATTTAGGACATATCACAATCTCTGGCACTCTGTAATAGCATTGATCATTGTTCATCTGGCTAGTTATAGTAATACTAACGTACAGGCAAATCAGGCCAACCCGTTAAATACATACCTATTCTCGAAACCTTCATTTACATCACCGCAACCACTTGCAGCAGCATCTGGATTGACTATTCCATTACAAATTACCTTATCAGAGATCAAGCTATCTGCTTTCATCATCCTCGTCTTCTCTCGACAGAAAGGTCTGACACTAGTCTTTCGGAATGACCCTTTAGAGTCCCTTAAGGTCTCGTCTACATTCGATTCAATACCATTCGTGTGCGAGTACCTACAAAAAGAAATTGAAATGCAACTTAGGGTTCTGATGATGGAAGAATTGCCAGCTATCATCCACCGATTGTCGTTACGACTATGGTGTCCAGAATACAGATCGAAGGAAGACGAAATGACTGTACAGACCGCTGAAAATCCGAAGGGACGGGACGTTATAGTGGACCCATTTGCAAGTCCGCCCCAAGACGCGGTCGACGCGCATGGAAATGTGTTGGGCGCCGAGGAGATTTCGTCACTCTCTTTGGAAGGGAGATCTGAGACACATTCTTTATTCTCGCAGAAGAATTTACTTCGGCTTGCCGCGCTGAATGACTCGCAACGCACTCTGTCGTTGTTTACACCTTCCATTCGAGAGGCAGTATTCCGAGCATGGGCGGGCCCATCTGAAAGAGGTGATGGATCCTCTCCCTCTGGAACTCCCAATCTAATGAGACAACACTCCGCTCATGGAAGTACCGGCACTACATATGCATTCTCAGATAATGGAACTGAGAATAGTCAGCTGCCATCTCGCCCTTCCTTGGTTAATCTTCATTTATCAACTACTGGCCTGAGTCTTGGTGCTGGAAGACATTCACGAACTCATGGACGGAAGAAGAAGAATAGGATTGTCAACTTGAGGAGATCTAAGACTACGGATGATTCACCTAGTGAGAGCGGCGAGAGTGAGAGTGCCACTGAGCCATCAATCGCTGGTGGATCTGAACCAGTTATCCCGACTCGTATTCCTGAAGAGCCTGAGGAAGAGCTGAACACCCCCCCTAGATCGCCAAATAAAGTTCGCTTCCGTCCTCGAGAGGACAGCATCGATCTTGGAGAGACTCCTCGAAGGCCACGACCTACACCGAGTCGTATAGTGGAGCAAGATTCTCGACCTACTATCAGCATGGCCACTCAAGATGAACCCAAAGTAATAGAAATTCCCATTCCTTCAACTGAGGAGAAGACTCCAGAGCCGCAACGTACACGCCCACGGCCATTTGCGTTTTACCGCACACCGTCTTGGACATTCCCAGCCGAGAAATCCGCAACAGTTACTAGCAATCCAAGCATTCCATACCGCCCTGCATCGCCTTACATTGAAGCTACTAGTGGTGGTATCATCGAACAAGCTTGGATGATGAAGATGGCAGGCGAGCTGGCTCGACGAGCACAAGAGGAGAAGGCTGCTATGGCCAGGAGTTGGGACTCTCAAGACGAGCGCGATGACACCCCTCCACCTGCTTATGAAGTTCAGTGATTGAGAAAGAGTATATACAATACCTCACTCATGTACATTCCGCTTTCATTACTATCTTTGCTGCGATTTAGCGTCTTGTGTATTTCTACAGTTGATAATACCTTAATCGGTAAATCGGTGTAAAGGTTTAGGTGGTTATAGATACCGGATGATCGGGCAGGAAGGTTTTCCTAGGCTAGGACAATCCCCGGGTATCCTCTGCATGGAGGATACTGTACTCTTGTATAAATAGGAAGGAAGATCAGCTTCCAGACCGGGCTTCAGGTCCGAGCGAAAAGCATTCATTATAAACACATGGCTAGATAGGAGATTATCCCATATTGTGACGATTACACATTACAGACTACGAACGAACCCACCGCGAAATCCAACCCCCCCACTCTGCACAGTTATCAGCTGTAGGCTACTGGGAGTTGCTAGACATCGTGTACCGATTCAGTCATACCCTTGCTAGAGTGACGGTGGAAAGGAGCAGCTGACTTCTGTGCCACTTTGGCTGGGTCCGATGCCGAGATTGGATTGCGGATGAAAGCCACCAGGACGAATTGTATGACCCCCGGCCGATCCCGCTTTTCAAACCAGGCGGTCGGGGCCTGACCTGCCTATGAAATCGTGCCACAAATTTGCCTGCATTAATCCCTTCGCATTTGAGCTATGCTACATGGTCACCCCATACATAGGGAATGCAAAACGGCCAAGTGAAATGCTTGTGATGGCCGTCCAAATCTGCACAGTGCCACTAAAGGCATCTTTCCTACTAGATTACCATTCGGAAATCGACCGAATGAAAAAGCCATCGAATACGCGTCGTCAGAATTTTACATGGTCACTGCGGTCCTCCCTTTCATCCGTGCTAGTTTCAACCACATTCCAAATTCTAAACTGCGAGATAATGAAGAACTGCGTACGACCACTTGTATGAATTCCTTCTCGCCAAAGAGTTTGGGGGACACCTTGTTGGGGTCCGTGAGACGTGATGAGGGAAGAGCGGTAAGTGTCGGCTCCAGCTCGTATGCTGAAGGGGGAAGGTTTGCAGAATCGACAAACCAGAAGTATAGAACTTCTTCTTGCCACTTATCAGTGTCTACAGTATGGTCTAGTCCAGGGGTAAATCGCTTCAAAAGCTCCACCTCAGAGCACGATGATCGAAGTTTGTGTAACAACCACCGAGTGATCCTGTCACCCTTGTCACCCGTCCTGAACTCAGAAAGAAGGGCCTTGGACCATTTTTCGTCCTCACCTTCGCCGGGTCGTTCCAGCAAGCGTGGGTATCTCTTGTACTCAGCTTGTTCTGAGCCTATTACTCCATCTGAGGTTTGAAGAATGTCATTGTCGTCGATTTCATCTTCAGCTAGGAGTCCTTTTCGAATGCATTCTAGCCTTAGACGTCCTACGTCTGCATCAATTTGTCTCAGTTCCTCTAACATCTTTGCCTCTTCGGCGTAAAATTTGGCTAAAGTCGTTTGGTCTTCTGGCAGCAGTTCCCTACCATACCTTTGACTAGATTCAAGTGCTTCAAGGAGATTGTCATGCTCATCCAGTAGATTCGAGTACGCCTCGCGACGGAGACTGGCATCCCCTAGTCTTGACACGTATTCCTTGTATAAAGGACTCTGTTGCTCTCTGATAATCTCCAGATTTTCGGAATCGTCTCCATCGGAGCTATTCGATTGCGATTCAAGGTCACGATCGTGACTTTCCGGTATTGTGACACCATTTTCAAGCATCTCCTCTTCCAACTCAGCAAGTTCGTACTCTTCTCTGTCCAATCGCTCCTCAAGCGTATTGTATGCCTCTTCTAAAGGCCCATATGTATTTCTTGTATCTTGCAGCTTCTTGAGGCTCGCTTGTAACGTCGAATCGTCATAACTGCCATGAATCAATCTTTCTCTACTGAGTTTTACGAACTCCGCATCAGCATCACTCATCTCGGATCGCGAATGGTTGAGCTCGGTGCGCTTTTCGGAAACAAGAGCTCTGGTCTTTAGGCTCCTCCATCGAAGCCGGTGCAATCTCGCTTCTCGGCGGGCGTGAGGTTGCTGATCCCTGCTCTTGAGGGTTTCGTGACTTTTAGTTGATTCTGAATCAGATTGCGCGTCTGGGTTAATCTTCGGGTAATTTTGTCCGTCGGAAACGCGTTTTGAAGAATTAGGCTGTTTGGATATAGGCTCTGGACGATTTTGTCCTTCCGATATAGGCTGGGCAGGATCTGACTCTTCTGGAATGATCTCTGGGTAGTCCAGCCTGTCCAAAATAGGCTCTATACGTTCCGTTATGGCGAAAGGAGGCGCTGGGTGATCCGAACTTTTAGATAGAGATGTATGATGATCTTGTCTGTCCCAAATAGACTCAGGATGATAATATTCATCTAGAACAGATTCTGATGCCTGGGCGTTGCCCATAAGATCTGAGAGTGCTGACATGCGACCATTTGGAGAGTTGTTTGGAATGGACTTTGGAGAGTTGCCCGTCTCTGGGTTTTCTCCGTTGGGAGGTGATTTGTCAGTAGTTTCAAGGTGGCTTTTTGGGGAGCAAAGCGCAGGGAAATTGCTTCTTTCGGAGCCTTGTAAATCCAAGAGGGACGGAATCCTTTCTGGCTCCATAGAGTGAAGCAGTGAAACATTTGGCTTTGACAATAAGGTCCTAACTGGGTCCCTGATATGAGGCGGTGAAAGGCCAGGCATTAATGAAGATTGGGTTCTTTCTGAATCCGCGTCAACCCTTGAGGCCGTTTGATTTAGTTCGGAATCTTTGAAGGCACTCATCGGATCCACCAAAGTCTCGCCCACGCTTTGCACGACTGCTAATGGTGCTTCATAACCACCTGTGAGAGGCAATACAGGTGACGCGACTAACTGCTGTCCATGGGCTTCGGGGGGACGCGACTCGTTGGCGTGCTCGTTTCCTACGCCTTGTGAGTGTTTCTTTCTGAACCGCCATCCTTTCAAGCGTGGCCGCATTCCTAAGCTCTTTGCAAGGCGAACGAGTAGGGATGATTTAAACAAAAATTTGCCAGACTAGCTGAAGATCAGCCAGAGAATCTGACCTCACCAGCGATGTTTTGAGGCTCATATCTTACTGGAGAAGACCAAGGGCGGGTAAATCCGCCGGATACAGTACTGTGCTCATGGGTAAGGGGTAGGGCTGGGCACCGGTTAACCGTGGCAGTCTGCGATAAGCGGGACATGTTAGTTCGTATTTATCCCGGCCGCATGCTTGCAGCTACCACCACCACCTCTGGAACATTATCCAATGGAATGGTCATATTTCTCACCGGTCGTAAAATTCATGATAACTTGAGGAGGGTGACCAGAAATCACCTTGCTGCTTTTCTTATACCCAAGCCAGCACCAATGGAGCCGCATTAGTGCAAAAAGTTGTTAAAATTGGCGATGCCGTGCCCGGGTGGAGTCTACGATGTTACCTCTAGCGAACCAACATGGCTCCTCGAGGCCGCAATGATGAGCCTCCACAGTGGACGGGTTGGGAGTGGAACGCCGAGCGTCAGATGTTACATCGCATGCTGATAGACAGTCAAGGTGGGACAGTTTCCCGTTTCCAATGCAATGATTTAATCTTGCTGTGACTTAGGGAAGATTTTAAGAAACCAATATGGTCTACGGCGACCTCAGGAAATTGGATCTTCGCCTGCAGCGGACCCACGCTATCCGCCCCCACCTGAAGCAGTACCACCACAACTGGATGGAGGTCATGAGGAGACAACTGGAAACTATAGATTTACCGGGACAGACACAACGCAATTCCCCCAGGAAGGCCTTGGTCAACGTGAAGAAACGACCTCTTCTCACTCTTATGGGATCCGGACTTCATATCTGGGTCCACTACCAGGAAACACATCATCTAACTTTCAAGACTCATATGCACCAGCTCCGTATGGTTCCCAGCCGCGATATGGATTTCCAGCCGCACAAAATGCACTGCCTGGAGATCAAGGCCTATATGGAGCATCTAGTCAGCGAACTGAACCTTCAGGATTTCAACGGCAACGCGGACTTCCACAAGGTCCGTATGCAGATTCAAGAGCTCCGACAGCATCAACTGGATATGATCCTCGTTTTCAGATGGGGCAGACTGATTCGTCTGGGTTTCACAGTCAGTATCCATCTGCAGGGGAAAATATGACACCACTTCCGTCTCAATACAACCCTGGAAGAGCGCAGGAACCAAACTGGTCAAACGAATATTATGATCCGTATAGGCCTAACATGGGACAAATGGGATCACCTGGAGTTCAGCGACACAATAGTGCGCTAACTGACCAGGCCGTTCTGTCTCACTTTCCAGGCCCATATGCAACTCCAACGAACACCGTTGCAGAATCCGAGCTCCAAGTCAATCCAGATCCAGCTGCTCAAAGTCCATACCCTGAACCGGCTTCTCCTTCTACTCAAGATGAGATGCCTAAGGACTTTCATGCAAGGGTAACCAGCAAAAGTGAGATCGTATATCATGGCTCTTACGGAGACAAAGTCGATTCGAATGTCGCTCAGCCCGAGCCTAAGACATATAACGACGGGAATGCGATAGTCACAGTAGCGAGCTCTAGTCAATCACGCAACGAAACGTCAAAACGTATGTAATTCTACTTGCTGTATGCAGCGTCTTTATACTAATTCAGAGCAGTTTACCACGGAAAAGAACGTTCTGCCTCGAGAGAGGCATCTAAGTCTCACACTAGGGCCACCCAAGTTAACAGACCTGTTTCCTACAGAGTGGATCCTGTTGCGAAAATCACACAAGGTGTGGAAAGGGCTTCCTTAGGCCGATCAAGCAAGAGTGCTTCAATAGGAACGTGTCCCACAATAATTCAAGAATTCTTACTAACGTAGAGTAGGTTATCCGCCGGTAGATCCTTCCACATCTCCACGACAGGAGTCGGAAGAAATATCCAAGCCTAGTGGGTGGGCTCTGCCTAAAGGTTATGACAGAATTGATCCCAACGATAAGGTTTACTATGAACAAGGGGATATGACTGAACCACCCCAATCACTTGGGCCCAACTTAAGAGGAACGTTTAGAGCTATGTATCAAGTATTTGTGCTAACTCGGAGCAGCTTACGAGCATGGTCAACGTCCTGTGTTCGAACACTATTCCAAGACGGACTACCCGGAAGTATACGACCAAAGCCAACCAGAAAATCAAGATACCAGATTGGAACCATCTTCATTTAGCCCTCCTAGTAAGTTTTATTAGTATCGCGCAAATCCCATGCTCACTGTGATGTTTGCTGATTTATTACCTTCTCAAGGACATCAGGGACGGCTGGGAACACACCAGCAGCCACAAGAGAAGCAAACCAAACACAAGTCAAAATTATTCGACGGTACGTCCCTTAAAGTACCTGAAAAGTGTATATACTAATTGCTTAAAGAGTTTCGCGTACACAAATCAAAGGAATTTTACAAGGGAAGAGTAAGCCGACCTATTCCATATTGTATGGTATTCCGTGATACATATAGTTAACAGAGAATGCTTTGTCAGGTGTTGAAAGTCCTGTGGTCCGAGCCTCTTACGGGAAGTACAGGATCAACCATTAACAAGGAGCAAGGGATCATCGAGCCTTCAAAATATGGTGAAAACGCATATAGTTCAGTTCGCAGGTTCGTAATTGTAAAAGTTAGGGCGGGACATTGCCTTTGCGTGTGAGTACTATCCCTACAAATATAACACTACCAGCTATACCAATAAATATTCATAGCCCTATCTTTACATACGGGTGGCAAGGCACTGCCAAGCCAGGAGTTAAGGGTAATGACCATGCCATTATCTATACAAGCAGCCACGCGCCCAAGGAGTTGGAGGGCGAGAAGAAGCTGCTTAAAAGGCCTGTGAGAGTAAACAACATAAGTGATAAAGAGAAACTAGACAAGGCGTCGAGGGTAAATTATAGCAAGGTCTACACCATTGAGCATAACATCAGAGTATGCTTCATTGGAGAGATCCACAAGGACAGCAAGGCAATTTTCTTCACGGATTTCAAGAGGACGTTTGAGAAGGACGATGAGTCGGAGGGAGATACCAGAGTTCAGGAGGATATCAAAGTTCAAAGGGAATCTTGAGGATCCACTGCTATAAGCAATATACGTTTTTAAGGATCAGGATAGTCTAGAGTGATATTTGACTCCGGGCTGGATGGATCCCGCAAAAATTTCTTTATGATGTGTCCTACTGTATAAGTTTTGGATGGGATGATATTGTTTCTCTCTGTGTGTGTGTTGTGTGTGTGATGACTTTTTATCTTGTCATATCTCCTTTTAACGGCTTATTTTTATTTGCGCTGAATAATCTCTTCTGTTAATGTAGTTAAGCCTTTCATAGTGACATGTTTTAATTAAAGGCCTTATTTATTTAAGCTAGTTTTAATGTTAGTACCTATTTACGAAGCATCTTTTTACCCACGCATTGAAGTTTATTTATACAGACTTCTATTTGCTCTGAGAAGTTTACTAGTACTGCTGTGATATATTTTTGAGTTACCTTCATGATACCTTGCGTATAGTAATCTGTCAGAGACTGAATGAAAGTGTTAGACCCCCCGCAATCATAGATAAAGTCTAAAGCCTTAGGGTACTACTAACAGAAGGAAGTTTTGCTGCTAAAGTGGCGAAGTCGAGAGGTCTTTAAAAAAGTGATGATGCTTCTGTGTTGAAGTAGGTTCTTTAGCTGCGTAAGAGATTAGTGGGGAGTGCTTGCACTAAGCTAGAGAAGCTTACTTTGCTATGAATTCCTGGACACCCTTATTGATACTGTGTCTAGGATGGGTGTCGACATTGGGACGTATGATTGCGAGTATCAGCCCACCGATGCCGTCGTTTCACTCGACCATTGCCGTATTTCGGTCTTCGACCTAGACCAGGACCCCTGAGTTTATGGATTGGCTTTTTGTATTCTGCAGTGGTGAGTTCAAGTTACTGTTCTGGTGCTGTGATGGTGCGGCGGCAGTTACTGTTGAATTCTCTATTACTTATTGCAGTGTTTTTTGAGTTCCTGCTGTATCGGGCTATAATTGGGCAGGTTGCAAGTGCTAGTTTCAGTTTCTACTTCATGTATTAAGGAGAAATAGGTACTAAGATAAGGTTAACGACATGGGAATTGATTGTAAGTGGTGCTTCAACTCTAAGAGGGCAAGATTCACCCAGCCTTGGTTCCCCGAAGATTAGGCCACCATCAAGGAGAGCACTTAGCATCGGTTCTAGATCATTCTGAGGATATCTCCTAACGTCTCTAGGCATGCTACTCATGTGGCTGAATAGGCGTAGCAATTGAGTATACTTGATGTGCTCTCTCTGCCCGGGCGTGTGCATCTGAATGAGCAAGTCTCTAAACTTTCATAGTGGTTTGAAGGAAAGTATCCTTCCGCCATGTTGGAATAATAGCCGGTCCAAGCCAGCTGAGTCTTCAGCTGCTCACGAATAGCAATTGCCATAGTTGCCTTGGTTCACAGACCAAGAATGCTGAGCTATATTGTATATATATGGGACTTACGTCTCATTGAGTCAATCAATCAAGCAATTCAATTCACGCTGCGCTCATATTTCCAACAATGGCAATATCAGCAGTCGGTGTCCACCTCAAGAATGCTCGGCGACTTCGTAGTGCTTCGGGTCTATCAGTCTGATACCGGCTTTCGAACTTTCTAGCGAGTATATGTGAAGTCACAGCCCAGATATGTCTCTTCTACGGTATTCTGCACGGATGATCTTCCATTCCAGATGCTACTGCCGTGCATCATCTTTAGTTAGCTCTTTCTCTAGAACCAGTGAACACTCAGGACCTTCAGCAACCATGCCATTATCGTACTGAGTGAGGCAGAGACATCTAGTCAATTGCACCATGGTGTCAAAGGCCACTTCTAGACCCTGTCTTTCATTGCGGTTAGGAATAGGAAAGTCATAAGCAATGACTATATGCGAGAATATTGAGTGCTAGCACATACTGGTCTCCGAGCTCTTCGCTACAGGGGTCAAAGGAAGCAATATGATGTTTATCTCAGGAGTTTCCAAACTAGCCACGACCTCAACTTTCGAAGCGCAGAGACCACCAGATCGGACATCATCCACCAGGGAAGGATTTTCTGTGCCGTATCTTAAAGCAGCACAAAGCCAAGATAAGGCAGAAACGAAATCGAGATGTAAGTCATAACGAGCATTTATCCGAAGTTGGGCTGTTGTCTCTTGGCTGTTGCCTTGATCTTGAAGAGCAGTTCTCTTCCCAGCATTCCAGAGGACAATTTGGAAATCATCGTCTGGAACTTCTGTAATCTATTAATCGGATATAGACCTTGTTTTTTAATATAACATACTATTTTACTGTCCACACAGGTAGTTCTGTATTACCTCCACCAGTTGCAAACTAACTTCCGGGAAATCGTTAGATATATACTGACCACAAGATATTGCCTGGGCTCTTGTTTCGTTTCCTATCAAGGTAAGAACGTTTCTTAAATCCTGGTTGGCTGGGAAATAGATGGAAAGAAATCGCGACAACTCCCAGGTCAGTTTGTAGTCTATTTCAAATTTAGACGTATGCTTTTGATGTTTTGGCCATATTTTCTGCAAGGTTTCATGAGCCCGTCCTTGGCTATCTCGTGGCGGCCCTCGAGGAGGTATTTGCGGTACGTTTTACCCGTAATCATACTCAATGGTCCCTAACTAATTAGTACTAGTGAGACTTCGCTGGAGAATAAAGTACGAACCGTCTAGTTTTATAACTATTCGCTCTGCGCATTCTAGATCATCATTCCAAATCCAAGCTCCCCAGTCCAGCACCTGAAGGTCTACAGAACTGTCGCCTTCGCCTCCCAAACTTTCAGGAGACTGGCTTCTAGAAGAGGAGCTCTCGGCCTCATGAGACTTACCTCCATCCATGGCGACCAGTGTACTTGCCAGTTTTGGTCCAAAAGGCCTTGAAAAATTTCCGGTCGGAGCTTTTCAAATGTTGAGCTGGCTTGTAGGAGGGTAAATGACTGAGTCCAGAACTTCCAGTTCGTCAAATAGTCGACCAAATTACAGAAAGAGAATGTACGCCCATTTTGGTAGCGCAGTTCCCACGCGATATATATGACCAAAGATCTGGGATCTCGTCAAAAAGGGAATAAGCCATGCAGAGAGGAGAATTCAGATGTCAAGGAGAGGGTCTGGGACGAGGCTGTAGTTAATGATTGCGTTATGACGACGACAGTTTTCAAAGAGAAAACAACCGTGAAACTCGATGGAGCCGAAGATGTACCACCACAACTCGTCAGATAACAACGAAGAAAAACCCTTAGCTTCATGATAGCAACGTAAAGAAAGCATAACATAGTAAGTGGTAAGTGACTGCTTTGGAAATTCTCCGTAAGGGATAGGGCATGAGGAATCCGCATGCTTTCATTGAGAGTCTATGTCGCTTTTCAGTCCCAGGGTATTCCAACGCCATTCCCAAGTCATATTAGCGTCACATTATATCATATTCCATCCCATAATCCCCCTTCAAGCCCTCAAACTTGCCAACAGCATTTCTTTCTTCTTCAACTCAGCCGTCAGCTCCCTAGCCTGTTCATCAACCTTCGCCTGCGCCCCTTTAAGCCTTTTAATCTCCAACTGCTCCGTCTCCCTACTAAACGGCTGCCCAGGACTACTCCTAGCCGGCACCATCGCCGTCCTCTCACCTACTCCGCCATTCAACACACTCGTTCGTCCCATCTGGCGGCCCTTCCCCTTCCCCTTCCCTGGGCCACTCGTCAAGATCTCATAGAACGCTTCGTATGGCTCGTTGAAGATTTGTTCCTCGTAAGCCCATGCGCGCACCTCGGAGCCGGCTTCGCGCTGCTTAGCTTTTTCTTCTTCTGTCCCGTAGGGATGCAGGCGCAGCCCGTGCCAGAGGGTTTGCGGTTTTTCGAGCGATTCGGGGATGTAGTGGAGCTTGATAGAGATTTCGAATTCACCCCAGCCGGTTTCGGATACGGAGAAAGGTTGCCCATAGACGGCTTCAACGGCTTTGGACGTTTTGGCATTAGCTTGTTTGGGAAGAAACAACAGCGCAGAAGGGCTGTTTGTTTGGAGGATAGGCAGAAACTCACTTCTTAAGGGATTAGGTATCGACTCGTGTAGTTTGAATTGCACCTTCTTAAGCCAGTACGTGATATCCGTATCATCCACGCCCTTTACAAAAACCGTCCACGAATGCGTATGATCCGCCGGCGTGCCCTCAGGCTTCGGATTCGTAACGGGATCGAAAGGCTTGGCTACGGTGCCAAACACAAAAGGCCGATATATTTGGACTCCCTTCACGCGCTTCTGGGAGTTCGGAGGCGCCATGTTGGAACAAGGTAGAGAAAAGTGGCGGTTGGATCTTAATATCGAGATCTAGGCGGCGGAAGGTTGTTCCTAGCTTCATGCACAATTCGGAATAATCCCTGTAGATGGTCAATGCTTCAGCATGATATCAGTCCATCTTTCACTTTTAAGCAATGGTCATGCTTGACGAGCAAAGTGACGATATGGCAGCAGTCAAGAAAATAGTCGTTTGTGGCGGGAATGGCTTCTTAGGGTCGAGAATATGTAAATCCGCAGTTGAACGGGGCTGGGATGTAACTTCCATCAGGTTCGTCATTCCAAATATTTCTTTCCTTTACAAGCCACTATATATGGTCGCTTCTACAACTACTCCATCTAGTATGCTCACTTCTCCCCAGCCGCTCCGGTGCCCCCATATGGTCCTCCATAACCGCCTCCCCAGACTCCCCTCTCTGGTCACACAAGGTAACTTGGGAAAGAGCCGACATCCTCAAACCAAGCCAATATGCTCCCCTCCTCATAGGTTCCGACGCCGTAGTCCACAGCATGGGCATTTTGTTAGAAGCAGACTACAAAGGCGTCATCTCCGGGCGAGAATCCCCGCTTTCAGGTCTCCAGCGAGCTTTCTCAAGTACAAAGTCCGGCTCTCAGAACCCGCTGGAGAGGAAACCGGGGGAGGATTTAAAGAGCCAAGAGAGAGATGGCCAAGCCACTTACGAGCTTATGAACCGCGATAGTGCAATTACGCTTGCTCAGGAAGCAAATACTGCGGGAGTGAAGTGCTTCGCATATATCAGCGCAGCGGGTGGGGCGCCGATATTACCCAAGCGGTATATCACCACGAAGCGAGAAGCAGAGAGCGTAATAGCAAGCGAGTTTCCGAACATGAGGTCTATTTTCATACGGCCTGGGGTGTTATGGGATGCGTCCCGGAAGATAACTATACCGTTGGCGGCGGCGACGGGAATGGGGTCTGTGTTTAATAGTCTTACCGGGGGGTATTTCGGTGAGCTTATGGGGGTGGCGGGGGTGGAGCCTTTGAAGGCAGATAGGGTGGCGATGGCAGTTGTTGAGGCTATTAGTGATGGGAAAACTAAGGGGCCGGTGGAGACGAAAGATATCAAGGAGCTTGCGGAGAAGGGGTGGAGGAAAGAGATGCTTTAATCTGTAGGTCTCTTTAATGAGACTCCCCAATGACCTGTAAAATAGTCTATGCATGGCTCAACTCCTAGAAGCTTTTGCAATCCACCTTGTCCGAACACCAGAAATGCGGGTGACTTATATCATCGTCCCCCGTTCAAAGCTATCGCGGATCTCCGCCGTATACTTATAAACTGTCAGTGCTGCTTGACCAAAACCAATGTAAACAAACTTACCTTATTGTAAAACCTCGCCAGCTTCTGATTGAACTGCTTATTCTTATCATTAATATACGTAACATCCCCATCCTCTCCTTTTTGATTCCTCTCCCTCTGCTTCCTCAACCTTGCCTCCTCCGCCTTCTGCAAATCCGCCACAAGGCGATCCACCGCCGCTTTTTCGGGTTTATTCTCCACGAAACCCGTCGAATCGGCCGTAGAATAAAACGTCCCATCTTTATCCACAGCGACCAATTCCCCATCATCAGTTTCCACGATCTCCAGGCCTCCAGAAGCAGCAGCTCGTTCCACAGCTGCCATCTTCTCCTTTTCATAATGCTCCATGTCGGGCTTCAAGTCGCGGATTTGCCGCTTATACACCTTTCGACTATCCTGTCTATAATCCTGAAACGCCTGATCATCTCTATGCGCCTCCTTTTTCTTCATCCGCTTATCCCACCGCTCGCTCTCCTCGATCGTCCAATCCCATGCTCGTTTACGCTCAAAATCCTCGCCAGATGCTTCAGCGTCAGCTTTCATTAACTTTTGAGAGGCGATGGCTTGTTTCCGATTGAGTGCTGTGAGAAGGTTGGGGTCTGTTGCTAGGCGTTGGGATTCGAGTTGAGCTTCTTTCATGTTCTTTTGTGCGGAAGACTTTGCGCGTGCTTGGAGGGCTCGGAATCGCTCTTGTCGCTCTTTTGCTTTGGCGGCAGTATCAACGGAGGAGGATGACTCCGTCTCTGCTGGGGCTTTCATTTCTTCAGATGCTGGCGTCTCATCTGCGACTGGATCTGCGCCGCTGGCCTGCGTTTCCTCCACTGCAGCATTCTTTTCATCCTCTGTAGCCGCACGAGTTTTGCGCTTCTTTGTAGGCGGCATGATGTAGAACGGGGTGTGATGTGAAGTGAAGTTGGTGAAGCTATAAGTTTGTTTCTTGATAGTTGTAGCAGCGGGAACTAGCGGCTGCTTAGTCATATCCTCTAACGCAGTATCAAAATATTCTCGAAAAACACAGCAATCGCTGAGACCGATATTTTTCCCTTTGCAGTATGCGAGGACGTCAGCAGATATGCATACTATGTCGGAATATCGTTCATCCAACTCGAATCATTCCCAATGGTCGACGAGCAGCCTCTCAATTACGATCTCTAGAACCATACGATGCCTCGAAACTTATCCTCGACCTAGATGCTGTCGATTGCAAGTACGTACGCAGATATGAAGACCAGCAGGAAGAACAGAATACCAGGCCCCCTACATCAATTCGCGATGATAAATCACATAAAGAAGCCAGAAGGCAACTTGATCCGAAGGCTGTTCCAGATCTATACAGGCCTAATGCCGCCGACTTCATGAGATATGCCCTTGTTGATGATGCATGGAAGTTCCGCCCGCATAAGAATGCATTCTTGCGACAGGTACTGTCTAAATGTCATCTGCCGAGTTTGGGGAAATTCGAGGATCAGATCAAATGGTTGCGGGCTTATGAAGTACTCCCGTACAAGGTGGAGCGACTTCTACATGTTCCCGACGAACAAGTTCCTGAGGGCATCGAATCAACGTTTCGTGATTGCAAAACTCTCTTCGAATTTGGGCGCATCACTTCTCTAATGACAAATACTATCGATGGTTGCAAATTTGTGTCTTCGAATGGGACTTTCATCTTAAACGCGATGGCCGTGCAAGTCCCACCCAAAAAGTTGAGAAGGTGGGGCACACTGAAGTACATCAACGCAGTGATTCAAAAACTCGAGACTAAAGGTGTAGATCCGGGTCCACAGTGGTATGGAGCTGGAATGTATCACGCTGCGAGGACATTAACCTATCCGGCGTTGAAGAAATACATTGATGTTGCCGTGACAAATAACGACAAAATTGAGAGGATAGACATGAAGCATGTACAGGCAATTTTAGATCACGTTCTAAGTTGGCCTCTCGATAAGAAGGGTCGAAGGCGGGTGAGGTACATTGATAAGAAAGACTCGAGGAAAGGCGACTTCTTGAGACTTCTGACTGGGTGGAACAATCTTGGGGTTCCTGAAGGTGACGAAGGTCGGAAGCCTTGCCTGGCTCTTCTAATCCAAGACGATCGTGCAATGTATGAAGCCTATATTCAAAACCTTGCCAAGCTTGAGGCAAACGAAGCAATATGGCATGAATTCAATCATATTGATTTGACTCCCATTCCAGACTGGACAGGCAAGGGGGATGATTTTGCATTATTCGAGCGAGCCAACATGTTCGCTAGGACCTTTGTTCATTCAAGAGACCCATTGCAAGCACTGAAGGTGCTCTGTGAGCACGGACGCATGAGGAGCATTGAGAAAGACCAGACCTTTTCCAGAGAGGAGACGACGCCCTCAAGCACTGAGGCTCGGCCCCAATCAAGCATCAGAGATGGGCCCTCTTCAATCAGTGAGGATCAGATGCTATTAAACGAAAATCGTCCTCCGTCAAGCAATGAAGATAGCCTTCCTCTTTCTAGTATTCTATCAATACCTGGACTTGCACAAGATCGACGGGTCAAACTGCGAGAAGCTCTAGCCATGAAGTACTTAATGACGGAAGTCTATGATGTCGACAAAGGAAGTCTCTTCAAAGACTTGAAGAGATTAGACCTATATACCCCCAAGAATATGTCTGATATAGTAAGTGTATTATCGGCATACTGGACAGAAGCCCAGGACAATAAGATAAGAAAGTGGTTCTATGATCATGGGCGAAACAATCCGGTGGTCCAGATGGCTGCAATCGGAATAAATCGCAGGTTGATGGCAATTGGAGAGGAATGGAAACATCGAGGCGATATCAGCGAATGGTATGAGTCGGAGGATGTGCAGCGCCTTAAGCGGCTTCAGGCGGATCTGCACAGCAGTCTTACCGGAGAGGCCGATGCAGTTACGGAGACTGTTACAGTTGATGAGAGGGCTACAGCGAGGCGAGAGGGTTGATGGTCCCTAGGCACACAGAACTCAGTCCGTGAATTCTGCGCTCTTGTGTATTAGTATCACTTTATGGCTGTAAGGAGCACTCACATGTATGATATCAGATTTAGAAGAGAGTGAAAGCCCACGATCCATGATTCACAAAAAGCGTGAATTTCCATTCAATATTAAAAGCCTCGCCAGGTGTCTTGTTTCCTGCCTTCTTTCTTCGCTTGCTATCAGCAACCATATCGTTATTATTCTACAACAGCCCAGATCTGCACTGACCGATAATGCTCCCAAGTTCACATACAAGACAACAGCAACAACAATGATAGATCTCACACAACAGAGCTAGACGGCAGAAGAAGGCGAACCTCTCATATCACAGGTGCCTGTCGACGATTTCGGTAGAAGCTACAAGGGCAACGGGCAGTCATGGTTCCAAATAGCTGTCCATATGAATCATCAAGCGCTTTCTAATGTCGTACAGAATCGGCAAGGGGAGCTAGAGCACTTGATGGAGAAACGGTGGAGGCGGTCATGGTTCATACAGCGGCGTATCCGCCCGTCGCTTGGTCAGAAGAAGAAGATGATATTCTGCTGTCATTGTACAAAGCAGTCTCGGTGGCTCCTTTGCAATCTATCGAACAATGGAAGAAATTGCATCGTGTATGTGAGGAAAAGCTAGGATTAGCAACAGGCACTACGAAGCCAGAGATATACATATCCGTTGATTTTTGTTTCTAAACAAACCTTGAAACAGAGGGAGCAAGGAGGGCAGCTGTGGCGAGGCTAGACTTTGCAGTAATTACCGCGGGACGTGGATTTACTCCAGGGCTTCCACTATAGGTAGCAGCTCCCTGGACAAACGACGAAGAGAACCTCTTGTCATTAATGGTTCGTGACCGGTCATTTGAGGACGACGCAGAATGCATGAATATACAAGCACATCTTTATGGGATTAGGAATAGACACTTCAATAAAGAAAGTGTCAAAGAACGCTGGAATGAGTATCTAAAACCACGACTTGCAGCAGCAGAGGCAGCGGCGGAAGAGAGGTCAGAGTAATATTCCAGAAGAGTGACAGCAGGCGACCATTCCTTGGTCAAAGCAAGAAGATAGATTATTACCATCACTACTACGTGATCACTCAGTAGAGGACGTCGCGGAATATATGACTGCACAAGCGCCTTTCCATAGGATCAACAATAGGCACTACCGGAGAGAAAACATCAGAAACATTGGGATGAGCATTTGAGACCGTAACTCGCGCACGAAGCAGTGCAATTAGCAGCACAAGCAGCAGGACACCCACTGTTCTTCGGAGAGGATGCATCTCGCAGATCGTGCAATCTGGAGATGTCCCTTCCTTGGACAAAGAGAAGACAGCCTCCCACTATTTCTAGTGCCTCTAGGGATTGGTGGTCAATCATCGCAGGACCAGTCATGGCAAGAAATCGCAGATTATATCAACGTGAAAGGGCTTGAGCTTGAATTACCAAATTGCTCTTCGAGGCTAACAAAGTAAGAAACCATTGGTATCATGTTCTTAGCCCAAGGTTTGGCCGAGAAGGTAAGGAGAGGGAGATGGCAGGGGTGAACTCAACAACAAGAACAGCTGACACATTCACACCAGCCTGTGAAGAGTTTGGCCGTCGAGGAACCCTTCCATTGCCGGTATCTGACATCCACCGACATCGAAGGGGGAATAGCCTCGATGTTGGCAGCTCGGGCCCATCAACACGCTTCGAGGACTACCAAGATCAGAAGGGAAAGAGCCCAGCACGAGATTACTGAAAGTAAGCCTTACCTGGACTGTAAGGATGGCAGTAGGTATGGTAGATCCTTGACCCTGGCTGAGGACTCGGATGAGTCATGTGCTTGTAACACGCGAAAATTGTTGCACATTTAGTTGTCCACGAGAACTTTGTTACAGGGCTTTATCTGTGATGAAATTAAACAAAATAGCTCTCCCTGCGCAAAATTTAAAATCATCGAGGAGCTTCTGATGAATGATATTTGAAATGCAATGAACCATGGCCATCCTGAAGACCGTAAAAATGAACCCTGGCCTTTCGCCACCATGATAATGGATACCCATCCCCCATCAGTCTACCAAGGGAGAAAAGTACCCAGTTCTCGTCCCATCCGTTGTATGAATATAAACCGCTAATATGTGCCGTCCCTATATCTGTCTGAAATGCCACGTCTATGATCGTCCATCTAAGGTCTTGCAGCCGTAAAACTCAACAAGCTGCCAACAGTCAAGCCTGCGACAAGATTCAATCCCATGAAACCGCCTGTTGCTTCTCTCTCACCATCCTCTACCCACTCCGGAGCAGCCATCATACATGAACTCCCAAGCCAGCCATTAGTAAGACCAAAGCCTAATTGAACCACAAAGAGATAGAAGACATCACTTGGAATAACAGCTCCACGACCTTGGATATTACAAAGCAAGTACAGTGGCAAGAAGCCTAATCTGCCAACTGCAACAACGAATAGGAGGGCTGGTCGATGTCTTAATGAGAAAGGAAGCAATGTTGAGAGACGGCCAAACAAGTCGCCGGTATTCCAGAATAAAAAGGCAAGCGGAATAAAACTTGCCGGTTGAAACAGCCTTGGTGCTTCATCCGGAGGCATGTTTGAGACAGTCTGTACTGTGAAAACTGGGAAGAACATTGTAACTGCGAAGCACATGAAAACGGATGCCGCCAGCCAATGAAGTTTCTTGTATAGTGTCCAAAGGCCCACAACTTTCCGTTGTGCTCGTTCGGCTTCTTCGATGCTGGTAATGGACTCCATCATGCAACTTTCCATAAGCCGGTTATGCCGTCGAACGAGCGGGATGAAAGCCAGAAGAGCAGTTATGCACACTACAGCTGCAGTCAAGAAATAGACAAACGCAGCCGTAGATGACTGTTGTGGTGGAGGAATTGGCGGAGGAGGCATAGTATCACGGGGTACGCCCTCTGAAGGTTCCGGGGGCGGTACAGCTAGGACTGAAACTATTTGCGCAATAGGTGGAAGCACACCAGCTATTCCTTGTCCCGCCATAATTGCTTGTATATATTGCGGACGCCCGAATCCGGCTGCAAATGCAAATGCTCCATTCTGGATCAACCCCGTGGCCAATGCTGTACCAAACACCATCATCAATACGAATCCAAGATAAACGCCCGCAGAGACACCTCGAAAATATGTCGTAGATAACGCTAATAAGCCAAAGACCACAACGTTGATTATGAGCGCGCCTGCTATTCGCTTCTGGTATGAGGCCTTCGATTGCAGACTCGCGAGGATTAACATAGAAATCAGGTTCGTGACGGTGCTGACGGATATGATGGAGGACTGGAAGTGTGCTAGGATCCAGTCGTCGCCACGAAATCTTTTTTGAAAGTATGGCGCGGCTGCTAAGAACATATTCCTACAAAGATGTCAGTATATAGAGACCTGTATGACTACGAGTACTAACCATGCCCAGAGCATAGCAACACCAAGTAAGAGGAATATTGAGTACTCAAGCCATGAGAATGGAACCCCTTCCCGTATACTGGTAAGTGTCTCGTCATCTCCATCCTCCGATTCGTCTCCCACCGGCGTGTACTCTTGGTCCTCGGCAGGTTTCGTAAAGATAGAACTTATTCGATTCATCTTGTCTATGATTGTGAGTCTTGACGACTCTGGATTGTACGTGTCGACCAAGATATCATGAGGTCTTGTGAGCGAGGGATGATGTCTCAGACGGAGCTAAATGCGGGTTGCCGGATTAAGGTTATTCCCATCCTAGTCTATTAACACGAGCATCGAGACTACAACCAATAAAGAAGCGTTACTCGTAGACTCCACAAGTTTGAGCGCCCTGGATGTTCGCGATAAGCACTAAAAATGAAGTGAATATGAAGCAGCTGGCACAAATATTGGCATAAATATGGCCATGGACCCTCAGAGGGGCTGTTCTGCTCAGCGAGCATCGATCTGTGTTCATCAGCTTGTTTGACTAACAATGGCTCAGAGAAAGACGGTGCTGCTTATGATAAGCAGCGAATATTGGCAAGCCAACCCATTATTGGCCTTCACATACGAGCTCCTTCAGCGTTCTAATTTAGATATCCATATAGCCTCCTTCTCACTACTAGAGTCACGTATACGAATATACGTAATCTTCAAGAGCAGACTTCACATACCTCAAAGGTCAGCCGTAGTACCCTCACTTTTCACCTTATAGCTGGATATTCCATACTTCAATCTCTCGTTCGTACCAAGACTCTTATGTCATTTGCACACCGGCCTGGAATGAATGGTGCTATTGAATTCTACAAGACATTACCTGAGTATGTCGTGGCTTGGACTGGCAAGGAACATGTTCGGTGTGCCGATAACTATGTCGAGTGTCAATCCCGATGTCATCGTCGCGGAGGTCGCATTTAGTCAAACGAGAGAAGCGTGCAACAACATGCCACGAGAGTACATGGTCTTACCCCCAGATGCTGCCATTGAGTACTTTTCGGGGTCGCGGCCCTAGCTCGCCCAGTTCTAGAAATACCCCGCATTAGTAAAGAGAGTTCTAACTCTAAAACCAGTGTAAAAAAAGATCGTTAATAGCATTGGCAGCGGATATCCTATCCAGTTCCATGGTATCTTATTCCCGTCAATATCTACCTCATTTTCCGAATTATTCTATCTCTCATTCTCTCCCCTCGGCGGAAGATGGTTAGCCAATACTGCAAGGCAAGAGGCTTAACAAATGTAATACCAATTTTCAAGCCTTATGAGAAAGACAATCAATATCTGTCATCACCAGGGACAGAGTTCCCAATGATCATTCCAGACAACATCACATTTTGTGACCCAATCCTCTTACCTTCTACTCCCGTTTCTAATAACGACGCAGAGTTATTTCCATGACTTAAAAGAAAGCCTACGGTTCTCATAAGTATGGGTACATTAGTGATAATGGACGACTCTCTATATCAAGAGATTGCATCTGGATTGAGAGTGTTTCTCTCCCGCCATCCAAATATTCAGATCCTATGGAAGATACAAAAGCGCTATTCATACGAAGAAGTGAACTACTAAAACATTGGTGCCCTAATGAAATCATACATGGACTCCTTGCCGTAGAACTCTCTTCTAGACAAGTCAGAATCGTGAACTGGCTGAAAGCCGACCCGGTGTCCGTACTTGAAAGTAGTCATATTGTCTGTTCTGTTCACCTTAGTGGCTCCAATACGTATCATGAAGCTATCAGGTCAGTTTACTTCAAATGGCCAAGTACAGAACAAACATGGGGATCATCTAGTGCCAGAGTCCCTCAGGTCATATTGGCATAAGGGTACGATAGTTATCGCTTTACTCGAAGAGCTGAGTGGCTAGGCATAGGGGCATCTGGAAACCATAGCGTTGCGCCACACGTTGCAGCGGCAGAGTTTATTTAAGCATTGATGAATGTTGTTGGTAATGAGCATATACTTACTCGGTCAAGAGAACTTGCTCAACTTTGTGGAAAATGGGGAGGTCGAAAACTCGCCACTGACAAGATCTTAGTAGTTGTGCAAAATTAAATATCAAATTTATACGGCATATATGGATATAGCTATATCTCAATTTCAAAATAGTGCAGAAAAGGAACTTAGCATCTGACTGATACCGTGACACCATCGACGACCTAAATAGAAGGCGTAATTTAACTCTACCGAGCATGTTACGAGGAACAAGATGAAAAGATTAGCCAGGGAAGACTCTTGAAGGCTGATGTTATAGACTTATCGCCACGTAGATTCTTAAAATGCATTACGTTATTAAGAACCAACCCCTCAACCTTGCACATAAGATAGTAACAAATTATCTGCTACTCTAATAGTATCTTGCACGAGTAAACATTCTCAACATAATCTTAAATGTAAGAAATGCAGTGAGAGGCGCGTGTTGCTTATATAAAAGCTGCTCGTTTCCAATGCAAATTATGTATTAAGTCATATTAACAACAAGAAACTTATTAGGCTGTAAGAAGGGATTAAGATAAGGAGATTTTTTTTAACTAAGTCCTTATAGGCTAAAACCAATTACACTTACAAATGCAAGTTTGAAATTCTTATTAGGAGGTGAGTGTGACTATAAAATTAGTAGTGAAGACCCTTCTAAGAGTCAATGTCTTAGGAACTTAAGTCCTTAAAGAAATCACAAAGAATTTGCTGGAATTATGTCTGTTTAGCAAAGAGAAGTAAAGAGTAGATTTAGCTTTAAATAAATACATATGCTAAGAAGCACAAAGACCTTCTAATTTCAAGTTAACTTCTATAAACAATCTTTTGCATAATCTTTAATTATTTAACAAAAAATGTATTAGCTAATAATTTAGGGCTAAAAGATTAACTTAAATAGTTATTGAGTTAGGTGTTTAATTAAACTCGAAGTTGCAATAGAAGTTCTCAGCATGTCCGCAATGGTTACCTCTAGTATTTCAGCTCCTCACGCTATCATACAAGAATTAGACGTGCTTCCCGAAGAGCTAGGTAGGCTTCTGTTTGTTGCGAACGTTCCTATAACCTAAGCGCCTCGACACCCCACTTTTTGGGTGCTGCCACCTTGGTACTACGTACGAAATAGGCATGTGCATATAAGACCGGCGTTTGCGTTCTCGGCTGTGCTGGTTGTATTGCCGGCGCTGTTGATCTGGTAGGCTGACTCGGAACGAGGGCGGATAGGTGCAATCGAAATGTCTAGGAAAGCCAAGGGTCACGAAGTTGACCACAAAGAGAGTGTGACTACTACCCGGGAAGGTAGTAAGGTTGGCTCCCCTTTTTCCTTCCCCAGTGTCAGAGCAATCTTTGGCAGATGACGTCAACTATTACCGACTGATACAATAGATGGTATCTAATCTAACATCCGCTGCAGGAGCCACTCATGCTACTTTGGCAGGCTCAGCATAATCTCCTCGTAGGCGCCTGAAACACAAAACCCGACTCGACCGGAGAGAAAACTGGTAGCGTGATAGAACAAGATGCACAGTCGAGGGCAGTGTTAGTGCTCAGGAGCAGCTTAGGTAGTCGACCAAAAAAGAGAATGTCTCGAGGGTAAGTTTCAAGCTGTCCTACCAATGGATTTCCATGATAAGCCACAGACTGGTGTCGCGGAATTCGACCGCAAGTGCTCTTTTGCGGTGTGTAACTCTCTGAAGACCCGTGTGACTTCGGTGTTCTCTTCCTTTCCTTCTCTTGATGCAAAATGGTGCTTATATACTGCCTTCCCTGCGATGCTCCATTTCGCCTTCACAGCAAGTCAACAGCCCATATTCCTTTGCGCTACTTCTGCATAATACATCCTTGGGGGCCACAAGGCTCTAAAATAGGCATCGGCATCCAAGCTCACAAAACTCAAGCTAAACATCGCAATGTAGGTTGCCGGAAAAGTTTGCTGGGTGCCAAGTGCGTGACGCTTTTCCCTACCAAACAGCTTCACATGCGCAAGTATCTTCGCTCTCGCTTATCGAAGCCGGTCCAATCGGGTTGGATTACTGTATGTCGGGGTAGTTTGCGGAGGACCCTGGCTTTTGGCTAAGTTGGCTACACCCTTCTTGTCGTCGCTGCCCCTGCTTAGCCACTCATGAAAGAGTCTCTCGCAACGCTTTCCAAATTATTTTGTAAGCGACGAGCATCACGAAGATCAAAATTTCAAGACTTCCGGCAGTCTACCACTTGGTCACGATTCGTACCTAAAGGCACTGCTCCCTAAAGGCCCCTACCCTAACCCTAGCTGCGTGGTTGTTGAGCTATATTGATATCAAGGGTGTCCTGGATTTAACAACTCCCTCCCTTGAAATGCAGTGCACAGGATTGTTGACGTATTAGAAGTCAAGCCTTGTACTGTAGATCTAACTAAACTACCGTGATTATTATTTCACGCTTCGTAAGAAAACATTCCTTCCTGTTCATCCTGGCATCCAAAGTCGGCGTGTTATCGATAAGTCGGCGATAAGAGTCTCTCTTATTCCCGAGAATATATTTCGACGACCCGTCAGATGATAGCATTCTTATCCCTAGGCAATCAACCCGTCAACCATCGACGCAGTTTCAAATTGAATCTGCCCAGTTTCCAAAATGTCCGGAGCTCCATGCATTGATTGCTTCACCGGCACAGTTCACCTTGGAACACCTACCGGCACTGCGACCACAATCCATGGCTTGCCAGTTTACGTTGCGAAGCCACCCGAAGGAGTCACCCCCAAAGGATTAATCGTTATAATTTCCGACGCCTTTGGATGGGACATCGTCAACAACAGGCTCTTGTCAGATCGCTACGCAGAGCGAGGTAACTTCTTGGTCTACTTACCCGACTTCATGAACGGTCAGTCACCCTGCTCTCATCACTTCAGTCCGCAACTCAGTCACTCACGTACACTCACAGGCCAGCCTCTCCCCCTCGGATTCAAGGAACTTATGGAAGAAAAAGTCAAAAAGCCCGCATCTTGGTTCACAACCATCTTCTACAAACCTTTCTGGATCGTCCAAGCCATATGGATTGGAATCTCCTGGCTCTTCAAAAACCGCTCCTCCATCAGCAAACCACGCATCTTCAACTTCTTCAAAGCCATCCGCACATCCCCTCCGCCATTTACCACCAAAAGCCTAAAGATTGGCGCCGCAGGTTTCTGTTGGGGCGGTTACTACACCGTTCTCCTCGCCCACGACGAGCCCTCGTCGCGGGTCCAGCGGCACGAAGAGCAAACTACTTCTGCAGCCGCGCTAGAGCCATTGATCGATTGCGCATTCACGGCTCATCCATCATTGATTACGATGCCGAAAGATATCGAAGGTGTGAACCTCCCACTGAGTGTGGCGATTGGCAATGAGGATATGTCAATGAAGGGGCCACAGATATTGCAGATGAAGGAAATATTGGAGGTTAAAAAGAAGGGAGATCATGAAGTTGTTATCATGCCGGGTGCGAGACATGGGTTTGCAGTTAGGGTCAATCCGAAAGATGAGTGGCAAATGGAGTGTGCGGAGAAGGCGGAGGTACAGGCCATTAACTGGTTTTCGAAGTGGTTTGCTTAGGTTTGTGAGTTTATGGGAATGTAATATCATGTTTATATAACGTGTTATGTTTGTGTGAATATTTAGTTAATGTACGCCATATTTGAGACCATTATAACTAGATTATATCACGTACTGCAATCTTCACCCAACCAACCGAACAGGTAACACATAATCCCCAACCAGGACGGCCTCTAGTGCTAAACTCCCTCTGCCTCATCCATAGCACAGGCAGCGCGTTGAACGTTAGCATTGCGTCTAAGGAACTTCGCCACTCACTAGAAGCCTTCATTCTTGATCTCCCAGTGCCGCTTCCCAAGCGCTCGCAAGACACGAAACGTCAGACGACCTGCAGCTTATAAATGGCCGAGATTTGAATGAAGAGCTCAATAAACCAATACAATACCATACCTATTCTTCTCTAAATAATTGAGGAATGTACGAATGGCGGATATATGGGGTATGAAAAATCGGGAACTCGGCACAGCTAAGATTGCCAACCCCCCCAAATCGAACAGGGGTCCACCACGGGAACACCAAGGGCCAATTCCGCCATCGGTGCACTTGTAACCGCTGCAGCAGTATTTATTATAAATCTTCAAGCCGTCTTTCTCTTCTTCTGTCATAATGTATGCTTTAATGTATATTGTTTGTTGTAGTCATGGCAAATCACGATCGAAGCCAGCCTCCGGACGAGGAAAATCCAAGCAAGAAGAAGGAAGAAGGCACCACGAACTCGAATATCGTGGAGTGGGAACGTGGTGACGTGGAGAATCCACGGAATTGGTCGTTGGGGTTTAAAATTTGGATTACCTTCCAGCTGGGCATGCTTGCGTTGTGTGGAAGTCTGGGATCGAGCATCATTTCACCGGCTGAAGAAGTCATTGCGAAATATGTGGGTGTTGGTTCGGAAGTGACTGTGTTAATGATCTCGCTGTATATGTAAGTCTTTCCTATCAGAACTCCTCAAAGCATCGTGGGCTAGATGCTGATAAATTAGTCTCGGATTTGCATTTGGACCTCTTTGCTGGGCCCCCATTGCAGAGATCTGGGGCCGCCGATGGGGTATTCTGCCGGCGGTATTCCTGCTGGGGATATTCTCTATAGCTACTGCATGCAGTAAGAGCGCCGCAGCTATCCTCGTCACGCGCCTGTTCGGTGGGATATTCGGCTCCGCGCCAGTGAGTAACGTTGCAGCTGCACTCGGAGACATCTGGCACCAAAGAGTCCGCGGTGTAGCCATCACCTTCTACGCCATCGCCGTCGTCGGTGGCCCAACTCTCGGGCCCCTGATCGGCGCTGCTCTTCTAGTTGCTCCAGGGCTCGGCTGGCGCTGGACAGAATACATCGAAGCAATATGGACCTTCGCGATCTTCATCCTGTGCATCTTCGCCCTGCCAGAAACCTATCACCCTGTCCTCCTGAAACGAAAAGCGCAACGCCTCCGCAAGGAGACCGGGAATGAAAACCTGTATCATCCCCACGAGCACGTGAAAATCGACGCGAAATCCATGATCACGAAACACTTCTCAAGACCACTAATCATGCTCGCCACCGAGCCCATGGTGACATGCATAGCGCTGTACGCCTCCTTCGTCTACGGCATCCTATACCTCACGCTACAGCTCTTCCCCGTCGTCTACGCCCAAATCCGCGGCTATGGGGTGGTAGTCAGCACGTTGCCGTTCCTAGCGCTCTTCGTCGGCGTGCTCTGCTCCGTTGGCATCAACTTGGCAAACCAGCCGTACTATATCCGCAAAGTCGACAAGTCGAAAGGCAAGCCTGTTCCAGAGGCGAGGCTGCCACCTATGGCTATTGGCGGCTTCTTATTCACCGGCGGTCTGTTCTGGTTCGGCTGGACGGCTGACCCGAAGTATGCATGGGCGGTGCCGACTGTTGCGGCGGGGTTCTTTGGTGCTGGATTCGTGGTTGTTTTTCAGCAGTGTATTAATTTTCTTGTGGATACGTATGGTGTATACGCGGCTAGTGCGACGGCGGCGAATACGTTCTTGCGGAGTATTATAGCTGCTGCGTTGCCGTTAGCTGCGAAGCCCTTGTTTCATAATTTGGGCGTGGGACCGGCTATGAGTATTCTGGGAGGCATTGCGGCGCTTGCGTTGCCAGTACCGTTTATTTTTATGAGATACGGGTTGCAGTTAAGAAGGATGTCGAAGTTTGCGCCGGTGGCGGATTAGACGGCTAATCACTGGATAATTATATGATATAGATAAAATAGTAAAAGCAAAGACGTGTTAGAAATCATGAAGTTAATTGCTTTCCTTAATTGCCACTGGCTTAGATGGTTTGGTTGAAAGTGCAAACTGACACGAACTTCATCGAGAACATCCACGAGAATACTGGAGTTGTTCAAACCGTACTTCTCAGGACTCTCGTTCTCGGGGGTGCTGGACACAGTTTTGAATGCCGTAGAAGAAGGGTCAACCAGTTAGGAGCCGCTAAGGAGCAACAGCTCCCGGGTGTCGATCTCTGTAGAACACCCAGGTCCACCTTTGCCTGATTCCTGAATGACAGCTGGTTTTTAGGAGCATTCGGGCATTCAACCCATCTATGTCCCTCTTCCTCACACCCAATGCATGTGTCGTACGGTTGGTATTATGGTCTGAGCTCTTGTGTTTCCATCTCCGGCATGCTCGGCGTTATTAGAAGCACTTATCTGTACTGAAGTGAACGGATCAGGAACAACTGCTCGAACATCTCAGACAGCGCACTCTGGACCCAAGCTGACAGCCTTCACTCATTGCACGCTTGGCAATTTTTGTGTCTGTGTCCATTTCAAGTTGAATCAGACCGCATTCTCATATTTGTCGTCGTCCGACCTGGAGGAGTACATTTAGGCCCCCACCCAAGCCCACGACTCTCCAGCGACCCTCAAAACTCACCTTAGAAAACCCCATCACGAACATCTTCCTCCTCATCCATAATTACCCTCCTCACTATCCTCCTCCCATCATCCTCCCTCCAGAGTCCACCTCTCGGCTTGGCCTCTAACCGCCTACCACCCTGCCTTGACCAATCCTCACGGCGTTAATTCTCCGGCGCCAAATACGCCAACCCCGTCACCGACCAGGATCCGATCCTCGCTTCTACTCGCTACGCACCCTGGCCTAGGCGGTCTCCCTCCCCCATACAAAAATGTATGGGGCGAAGAGACCGCGTAACGTGACCGTTGAGCGATGCGATGCAAGTATGTCGTGCATACTTCATACTTGCGATATCTCGAGGTGAGACATTTTCACGTAGGCGCCCGAGTGAGGGGAGTTTATCCGATGCAAGGGAATCACAAAATGCGTGCTTGGGGGAAAGTAGGCGCTGCGGCGCGGCGATGTTGTCGCGCGCTTAGAGGTTGTATACGTGATGTGATGGGGTGGGAACGGCGAACGTGCCTTGGAATGGTTTTTGATGGGGTTCAGGGTTGTGATGGAGGCGCTTGGAGGAGTGAGGGTTGTGATGCGCTTGGGTTTTTGAGCGCCAAGCGGCTGAAAGTGCATGGTGGGATCAACAACTGATGACATCGGGGATGAATTTTCGCTATATCTGCATAAGATGCAGGATAGTCACATCTAACTTCGCACATGCTGCTAATGATTTGATGATTTGATATGGATGATGTAGCGCTTAAGGTAAAAGCAACCATGCTCAGCTAACGGAGTAGGGCGACTAAACACATCGTAGGTAGCCCTTACTTGGAGGCCTAAAGAAATCTTCTAAATGCGCAATAGGCAGCCATACTATTCTCAAAATTAGTAAAATTTTCTGTCTCCTAATTCGCATATTCTACATAAAGTCGCGCGATATTGATCCCAAGAAAAGACCCGGGATAATTCTACTCCGGAATGCCAAACTTTACGTCTTTAGCCTCCCATTATTATTCTTGACCTTCAAGGTCCATCCTGATTGTCGAAACTGCCCCAGCATTTCTGGAGTTGTTGCTTCGATCTCACCCTCTGTTCCTGAGCCGATCCAGCGGATGCTGGGCACCATAAATGATTGAGTTGACAGTTCCGAAGCCGATTGAAGCGGGTGCACCGGATTCGAGAATACCTTGAACAAGAATATGGTCTGGAGCTGTCTTCGGATGATCATGAACTACGGTATTTCCTGCGGCGTCGACAATATTGGACCAGAGATACTGCGCCTCGATGACCGACCTCAGTTAGGTGAAGACGCTCAGAACGTCTTTGAAATTGTCGAAGACCATGTGAAGTTAGTAGAAGCAATAATGGTAATAGAATAAAGCTTACAATGACCGAAGTTTATAGTGAAAGTATTACCACCGCTTGTCATGTCGACAGAATACGCCCCAGTCTTAGGCCATAGGTCTACCGCAAGGGTGAATAGCCCCACAACTATCGATGACATGACCTTCTCAATATTACAATCATCGACGAGCTCCTCTAGGATCAGAACGAGCTTGCGCTCCGACCAGAAGTTTGACACCTCAATCAATTCAGTTAGCTTCCTGCCTCCGCTATAATGGCAGCAATAGGCCATTCCATAAAGACGTCATTACCCGCGAGAAGAGCAGGTGTGGCCAACTTGTGGTGTTTCTTTATATTAGCGAAGACAACAACAAGATCCACGTCAGGGTCTTTTGCCAAGGCTTCAGGACCACCATAAGCCTTGACACTAGGGTTGAGCTTATAATACCTGATTGATTGCTTGATTGACTTGCAGAAGGCGACGATCCGGTACTTGGAAGAAGAGAGGAGATATGGGAGATGGGCTGACCATTCCTAAGCACCTGGTGCTATGGAATTGGTAGATGTGGAAAGGCCGATGATGCCAACACGAATTGGAGTCATGCAGATTTCTCGTACCGGACGATTGGAAAGAGAAGACTTGAATGAAAGAGATAAATACTCTGCATAAAGTTCAAGATGAAAAGCGTCACCTACTATACCTCAATACTCCTTCTGTATAGGAATTGAGCAATTGAAGACGAAAGAGCGAAAGAGGTATGAAGTTCGGTATTGTCACATGACAGTACGTCATAGAAGCATCAGGAATCACTACAGACCCACCGGTATCTCCGAACCCCTATTCCTACCCCTATCTAGTACTCTACTCCCAGATAGCTATTCTACAGACCTAATTCAATTCAATTGCTCCCAAATTGGTCCCACTCTACCATGCGACAGGTATTAAGATCAGAGTTGCAGCCTGAGGCGGCAAGTTTCGTAAGCAACTGGATTGGCCACGGCCGGGGCATGGCTTTTAAGGTTGGATTAAATGGAACCACCGCCCCGTGTTTGAGATTATAACGTGCGGTAGTCGAAGCTGGCACTCCTCAACAGTCAGATTTAATGGTCTCACGTTTACAAGGGTTTTTACGCCAGTAAGTTTACAGCCATTCGATAATTTAGTGGTTGTAGTTAAGGTAGAAGGAGTCATGTCCAGTAACAATGTAAGCTCATTGTTGAACTTTGCAATCGGAGAAAGTGATGATGGCATGGGAACATCAACCATTCAATAAAACAACAACCTCGACACACAACTTGAAAGGTTTTCAAAGCTTATCAGCAGCACTTGACTCTGATCTGCTGCAAGACATTATGAATAGCATTGCTTTTTCAGATAGACATTGAGGATGCCGACCGCATGCAGAAAAGAGCCATGTAATTCGCACCAAAAGCTTCTATTTCGTTCCCCTCAAGTCCTGCATCTCTATTTCTCTGAATTAGCGGCGGGTATTATTGCGATTCTCCAGCCAATATCCGCGTCGTGGACAAGTGCCTTCCTCCCGGGCGTGGGGTTGAAAGTTTCAAAGCAGAAAAGGGTATTGATTAGTTTTTATATATTTGCAAGGCTACTATCTAGCGAGGGTTGTTTTACAGCTATTAACAAACACTCGCATGATGTGTGATTCCTTGCATATGTGCAGAGCTATATTGTTTCTTCTGGCATCTCCGTCCGTTTGCCTCCTCTTGCTCCCTCTCGAGTGGCCTTACGTTACCCCCGAGCTTTCTAAATTCTTCTGGCTGGGTTGCAGCCGTATCACCTTACCGGGACTTAACAAGCATAGAGGATCAAGCGACAGCTTGACACGCCGCATGGCATTGATGGCGTTCTCGCCGAGTTCATAGACCATCATGTCTCTGTTCTCCAGACCAATACCATGCTCACCTGTGATTGTTCCACCTATATCGACACTCATTCTCTGAATATCCCTTATAATCTTTTTGGCCTTATCCTTCTCCTTTTCCCCGTAAAGAATTGTAGTATGGAAATTCCCTGCACATCGTTAGCAACGCGATCGGAGTTTGACGGCGTTCTGTTAGCTGCACACCATCACCAACATGGCCCAGGCAAGAGCCAACAAGTCCGCTGGCCACAATCATCCTCTTGGTCTCGTGGATAATATCTCCAAGCCGTGATACTGGGACACAAGCATCGGCAGATATAAACTGATCGTCAGGATCTTCCTTCAGCGCGAGCATGCCCCATAAAGCCGTCTTCCGCGCTGTCCATAGTACTTCAGCCTCGTCATCATTCTCAGAAAGGTCGAAAGACATGCATTCAAAGGTCTTTGCGAGGCTTTGGATCTCGGAGATCTGTTCCTTAACCTGAGCTGAAGTACCTGAGAACTTCAAGAACAAGGTTGACACTTCTGCCCATTGTTTGTCAGTGTGGCCTCCTTTGTTGACAGCTCGCATGGTCACATCGTCCAATAGCTCCATTGCTGCGAGGGGATGTCCAGATTGTACGATCTCAACGGCCATGCTGCTGGCCTGTCGCAGAGAGGGAAAGGCAGCCACTGCCACCCGGACGTTCTCCGGCTTGTTTGTCAATTTCAGAGACGCTTCCGTAACGAAGCCCAGCGTCCCTTCAGACCCCACAAACAAGCGGGTAAGATCATAGCCGGCATTTGATTTCCGAGGCCGGTGGCGCGTCTTCAGAATCGTGCCGTCGGCAAGGACAACGGTCAGGCCCAATACCCAATCTTTCATCGTGCCATAGCGGTACGCATTTGTCCCCGAACAGCTTTGCGATATCATACCGCCGATTTTCGCCCCTGGGCCAGGATCTGGGGGAAAGAACAGACCCTCGTGCGCCAGCCGCTGGTTGAGCTTTTCGTAGCCAACGCCGGGCTGGACAACGACGTCCATATCATCTTTGTGCAAGGCGATTACCCTGTCCATCCTACCGAAATCGATGCAAATCTCATTCTTTGTGGCGGCCAAGGAGCCTTCCAGACTAGTGCCTCCTGAAAATCCTATCATAGGTATGCGACGTCCATGACAGATCTTGGCGATTTTGCTGACTTCGTCTGTGGTCTGTGGGTAGACAACGAGACTTGGACGGTCCAGCTCGCCTCGAGGGGCTGGTGACCAATCTGTACTGGAATGGCTAATCCGCGTACCAAGATCGTCGCTGACACCACCCGGCCCCAGGAGTGCGACCAGATCTTCTCTGGCGCCCTTCAAGTTCTCGTCTGACAAATTAAACCGCAACTCTACCTCCTCTAGCGCCGTCGTTGACTTGTGATGACGTAAAGCGATGGTGGGCTCTGCAGTCGCTTCCGAACGAGCAGCACGGAAAGCAACGAAGTTCTGGGCAGCATACATCAGCGAGGCGCCAATGATGACGGCACCGGCAAGGGCCAGGCGATCTGCTGTTTTCGAGGACCGAGCATCACGACTACGTGCAGTTGAATAGCATCGACCGCAGCAAGATCTTGCAGGAGGTCTCCAAGATACGGCACGAAATCGCAAGAGAGAAGCTGACGAGTCTGGCCTAAAGCCTCTCCCCATGGATGATGCGCTTATCATTGCAGAAGCGTCAAGATACGCTTACGAGCTCGGCATTGCAAGAAGAGAAGGTTGACTTGGAAGGAACACCATGTCTATACCTGACAGGTATGCTCCGTGGTTGTATATGATACCTATTATCTAACTAAAGTATACCTCGCTTAGGTAAGCCACGTAGGGCCTAAAGAGGGCTAGGTGGGCATTTATCGTCTAGGAGTTTGGGGCCTTAGCACGACTCAAGCGGTAATTAATCCGGTTGCGGAAACTCGCGCTTGTCCTTCAAGTTTGCTCATAGATAGTTGCATCATGCCAGTTCCTATCCAGCGTTCTTAGAAGGTTTGTCTGGTTAAGAAACCGCCCCAAAAATGGATTTGCTCAAACTATACTAGAACAAGATACCGTATTAATTGGAATATAAGCCCAGGGCTTATATTTCGGGGGTTCCACGTATGGCCGATTTGTAATGGAGCAGTATCCCCTCGCTCGCTAAGATGCGGCCACTTAGCGCCTTTTCATATTCTAGCGAGTGAAGGGATAATAGACCGGGGCTATAAACTGTAGCTATACAACAATCTTGTTACAGAAGTGTTTAATTACTGCAATACTATTAAGAATATTTGTCACCAACTCAGTTCAATAAGTGGCACAGTGACGCCAGCGAGTGGGCGAAGCCGGAGCTATTGGTAGTTCTAAATATACAAGAATCTAAAGCTAAGGACGAAAGGAAGAAAGGGAAACAGTAGTTTACAGACGGGTTTATATAGCCCCTTACGGGTCACATGTCGCTTACGGACCGTCCGTAACGACTAGTGCCAACTAACCATAGCTAACTGCACGTGACCCCGTCTGTAAGAGCCGTTTTGGGTTGCAGCCAAGGCAGTTAGGGGCCGTTGCCTAACTTGCAGCCTGCAACAATTCTGACTTAGATTGTGGCTTGCTATGTTTAATTAATACTCTTCATGTTAGCTGACTTAAGCTTTTAGAGATTGCTAATATAAACTAAACACTTATTGGTTTTGAATTCCTCTTTAGTTACACATACAACTTTAAAGGTGTAAAGACTATGTAGGTACAGTCACTTGCAAAATCAGCTGAGTCCCCTTTCGCCTAAAATAATTCTGAGCACAGACCACATCAGCCATTTTTGGCGCTAACACCGTTCGTGTTTTGTCACCCCATGTACTCTTAGTACCAGGTCACTACATCGATTTTGGAAGAGATTGCTTTCTGACTACAGTCGCTAGCGAAACTGGCTTCCACTTCGTGCGCAGCTGCTGGAACTTGAACAGGGTTCTCAGCTAGCCAAATATGGTTAAGCGTAAGGCATTCAATCTTGTTACTTAGACCAGCTATTGCTACAATACCGGCTGAAAGTTTATTCAAACCATAAGTCCATGCAGAGCATTTAGAGAATGCCACATTTGCAAGTAGCCAGCGTCAAGTTCTACAATACATCTATAAAAGTAGTAGTTTTAGAAGTAATGTAGGTTTGAACTTTTTATAGTATATAAAGATCAGCTCCCTTAAGACCCTCTCTATTAAAGTTATTATAATAAAATATATATAATATAATATAAAGATTTCATAATTATAGATTCTTGTAGTTTCTTAGCGCCTTTCTCTAGCAGCAGCTTCACCACTGCCTCGTGTCAAGATTTACAGGCGGAGCACATGAACATGAGGATTATTGATTGTATTGATTGCTATGTTCTCATGGAAGAGGGACTAGCCCATAGACTTATAATAGTGCTCCACCCTCTCAGTGCAGACTAAGGGTAAGCCAGCTATCAAACAACCCCTTGACAGGGTTATATCGTGACACCTCGTGCCCATTCTATGCAGCATATGACAGCGGCGTCCGGCCATACTTATCCTTGGTCTCCAGCTTAGCAACTTTCTTCAGCAGCAACTTCACCACTGCCTCGTGCCCTGTCTCTGCAGCCCATAACAGCGGCGTCCGGCCATACTTAAAATCCTTGGTCTCTAGCTTAGCGCCTTTCTCTAGCAGTAGCTTCACCACTGCCTCGTAACCATTCCTTGCAGCATATAACACCGGCGTCCGGTTATTATTATCCTTGGTCTCCAGCTTAGCGCCTTTCTCCAGCAGCAGCTTCACCACCGCCTCGTGCCCTGTCCTTGCAGCCCATAACAGCGGCGTCCAGCTATACTTATAATCTCTAGTCTCCAGCTCAGCGCCTTTCTCTAGCAGTAGCTTCACCACCGCCTCGTGACCATTCCATGCAGCATATGACAGCGGCGTCTGACCATACTTATCCTTAGTCTTCAGCATAGCGCCTTCCTCTAGCAGCAGCTTCACCACCGCCTCGTAACCATTCCTTGCAGCCCATAACAGCGGCGTCCGACCATACTTATAATCCTTGGTCTTTAGCGCAGCGCCTTTCTCCAGCAGCAGCTTCACTACTACCTCGTGCCCTGTCTTTGCAGCATATAACAGCGGCGTCCAACCATTATTATTCTTGGTCTCCAGCTTAGCGCCTTTCTCCAGCAGCAGCTTCACCACCGCCTCGTGACCATTCCATGCAGCATATGACAGCGGTGTCCGGCCATTATTATTATCCTTAGTGTCTAGCGCAGCGCCTTTCTCTAGCAGCAGCTTTACTACTGCCTCATGCCCTGCAGCTGCAGCATATAACAGCGGCATCCAGCCATTAATATCCTTGGTCTCTAGCGCAGCGCCTTTCCCTAGTAGCAGCTTTACTACTGCCTCATGCCTATTCCATGCAGCATATGACAGCGGCGTCCGACCATACTTATCCTTAGACTCTAGCTCAGCGCCCTTCTCGAGCAGCAGCTTCACCACTGCCACATGCCCATTCTCTGCAGCCCACGATAGCAGTATCTGACTATATCCTTTGTCCTTAGACTCTATCTCAGCACCCTTCTCGAGCAGCAGCTTCACCATCATCTCGTGCCCTTTCTCTATAGCATACGATAGTGGCGTTGGACTATTATTATCCTTGGTCTCTAGCGCAGTGCCTTTCTCAAGCAGCAGCTTCACTATTATCTCGTGCCCATTCCATGCTGCATGCGATAGTGGCGTCCGACCAAATATGTCCTTAGACTCTAGCTTAGCGCCCTTCTTAAGCAGCAGCCTCACTATCATCTCATGCCCTTTCCTTGCAGCATGCGATAGTGGTGTCCGACCAAATATGTCTTTAGACTCTAGCGCAGTGTCCTTCTCAAGCAGCAGCTTCACTATCATCTCATACCCGTTCTCTGCGGCATGCAATAGCA
>Ga0335074_10000239_pt1 | contig 84340 bp, 89 predicted proteins | sample Lox_Sample_23_FD_206715 | JGI IMG/M metagenome (GOLD analysis project Ga0335074, IMG submission 206715) | Soil microbial communities from Loxahatchee National Wildlife Refuge, Florida, United States - Lox_Sample_2.3 | ecosystem: Environmental > Terrestrial > Soil > Wetlands | place: USA... | reverse complement strand
ACGCCGGCGGGCGTCGCGCTTGAGGCCTCCGGCGACCTCTGGGTCTCCAGCCCGAGCTACGCCGCGGGCAACACGGTGGACGAGTTCTCCGCCACAGGCCGGCCGCTGGAGTCGTTCGGCACCACGCAGGCCGGGTACGGCGACCTCGGCGACACCGGGGGGATCGCGATCGGCCCGGCCGGACGGGTCTACGTCGCGCAGCCGGATTACGGCTGGGTGTCGGTGTTCACCCCGGACGGTCACTTCTACACCGAGTTCGGCCTGCGCTCCGACGCCGCGCAGGCGGACGAGGACCTGGAGTTCCCGCAGGGCCTGGCGGTCACCCCGGCGGGGCAGGTCTGGGTGGCGGACAGCGGCAACAACCGGATCGCTGAGTTCGGGCCCGCGGGCTCGCCCGCGTCCGCGCCGACCGGCGGCGGCCCGCCGCTGCTGCTGGTCGGCGTCTTGGCCATCCTGGGCGCGCTGCTGGCCAGGGTCGGGCTGGCCTGGGTGCTCGCCGCCCGCCGCAAGCGGCCCGTGCGACAGGGCACCGGCCCGGCGGGGCCTCCTGCCGAGTTCACCAGGCGCCGGGTGCTGGCCGGGGCCACGGCGCTGTCCGGTATCGCGGTAGGCGCTGCGGTTCTCCCGGTCAGCCTGCGCAAGGCGCTGGCGGCCACGCTCACCGATCCGCCCGCGGGCTCGCTGGCCGACATCGAGCACGTCGTGATCCTGATGCAGGAGAACCGCAGCTTCGATCACTACTTCGGCACCATGCCGGGGGTTCGCGGCTTCGCCGACCCGGCCGCGATCAGGCTTCCGGGCGGCCGCCCGGTCTTCTACCAGCCGCGCCCGGCGCACGAAGGGCCCGGCTACCTGACCCCGTTCCACTACGACACCAGGACCACCAACGCACAGGCCACGCCGGGCACCGACCATTCCTGGCCCACCCAGCACCAGGCCTGGAACAACGGCGCGATGGACCAGTGGATAGCGGCCAAGGGCCCGTACACGATGGGCTACTTCGCCGAGGCTGACATCCCGTTCCACCGTGCGCTTGCGGCGGCGTTCACCATCTGCGACAACTACCACTGCTCGGTGTTGGGCCCGACCAACCCGAACCGGCTGTACATGTGGACGGGGACGATCGACCCGGGAGGCACGAGCGGCGGGCCGGTCATCGACGACACCCCCGCCTATAACAACGTCATCCTGTCCTGGACCACGTACCCGGAGCGGCTGGAGCGGGCCGGCATCAGCTGGCAGGTGTACCAGGAGGAGGACAACTTCGACGACAACGCGCTGGCCTGGTTCCATCAGTTCGCCCGTGCGCCGGCCTCGTCGCCGCTGCGGCAGCGGGGTATGCAGACGCGCGCGGCGGGCTGGTTCGAGGAGGACGCGCGCAGGGGAAGGCTGCCCCAGGTGTCCTGGCTGGTCGCTCCCACGGCGCAGTCCGAACATCCGGACTACTTCCCGGCCGCGGGCGCCGAGTACATCGCGAGCAAATTGGACGCCATCGCCTCGAACCCGGACACCTGGCGCAGCACCTTGTTCATCTTGTGCTACGACGAGAACGACGGGCTGTTCGACCACGTACCGCCGCCTACCGCGCCGGCCGGCACGCCCGCCGAGTTCGTCGGCTCCGAGCCGATCGGGCTCGGCTTCCGCGTCCCCGCCCTGGTCATCTCGCCCTGGTCGGCGGGCGGGCGCGTCTGCTCGGACGTGCTGGACCACACCTCGCTCATCCGCGTCATCGAGAAGCGCTTCGGCGTCGCCGAACCGAATATCAGCGCCTTCCGGCGGCGAACCTGCGGGGACTTCACCACCGCGCTGAGGTTCCCCGGGCCGGCCGCCGATTTCCCGCGTTCCAATCAGTCCATCGGCCTGGCGATGGCCGAGGCCGGCCTGCTCACCGCCCAGCAGGAGGTCTTCAGCAACCCGCCGCCGCTGATCCCCGTGGTCAACCAGCCGGTCCCGGAGCAGTGAGGTCATGCCCCCCGCCCGCCATTGCCGGCACTGCTGGGGTAACTGCCCGGGCGACTGCCTTATCCCCGGCGGGCAGGGGATGTGCATCCACGGCTTTGTCCCCGGTATCCCGCTCCGCCGGCGACTGCGCATGAGGCTGCGGAAAGCCTGGCAGATCAGGTTCCGCTCGAGATGACCTGCTAGCGGGGGCGAAGGGGGACGCTGGGCAGCGCCGGGGCCGGCAGCGGGTCGCCGGGGTAGCCGTGGACTTTCCCGAACCGCCCGGCCGCCCAGTCGTCGCGGGCCTCCGCGATCTCGCCGCCGGTCCGCGCGACGAAGTTCCACCACATCAGGAGGGGCTCGGCAAACGGCAGGCCGCCGAGAACGAAGAACCGCGCGAGCGCACGCCCTCCCGCGGGAGACAGCCGGATCTCGGACTGGCCGGGGGACAGGTGCGCGAGCAGGCCCGGCGCGATGAGCACCCCCTCCACCAGCGCCGAACCGTCCACGGCGACCACGCCGTACTCGAAATCCTCGCGCACCGGCAAGACGAAATCGTCGCCGCCGGGAACCGCCACCTCCAGCCCGCTCAGCGGGGTGAAGACCTCGGCGGGCGACTGCTCGCCCTGGTACTCGCCGATGACGACGGTGATGTAGGCGCCCGCCTCGCGCAGCACCGGCAGGCTGGCGTGGTGCGCGAAACGCGGCTCGGTGAGCCGGTCCGATCCGGGCAGGGCGATCCATAGCTGGAGGCCGTGCAGCACAGGCGGCCGTCCCAGGGCCGACTCCTCGGAGTGCGCGATGCCCCGCCCGGCGGTCATCAGGTTCAGCTCACCGGGGCGGATCAGCTGCCTGCTGCCGAGGCTGTCCCGGTGCAGGACCAGGCCCTCGAACAGCCAGCTCGCGGTCTGCAGGCCGATGTGCGGGTGCGGCGGCACCTGCATGCCCGGCCCGCTGCTCACGTCGTCGGGGCCGTAATGGTCCAGGAAGCACCACGCACCCACGGTCCGCAGCGTGCGCTGCGGCAGCAGCCTGCGGACCTCGGTGCCGTCGCCAACGGACGCCTTACGCGCCTCCAGCACGTCCGCCGCTCGGTGCAGGCCGGGGGCGGCGACGACCCCAACGCTCGCGGGCAACGTGATCGCTTCCGGAGCGGGATCCAGGTTGCTCACAGGTCCATGATGTCAATGACGCAGGCACACCGGCACGTGAGTCGGATCAATACCGCCAGCCCGGAATCTGCCGTTCACCTGGCGTGTCTGGCGGCGGGCGCGGTGAAAAAAGTACAATCCCAGCGACCGGTGCAGGCAGGAGACGGTATGACCGAGGTCATCGCGGGCGCTCACCAATCCGACACACACCAGAAGGCGCTCCGGATCAACCTGGATCCGCGCTGGTACGGGACGATCGCGGAGATCGGGGCGGGCCAGGAGGTGGTCCGCTGGTTCTTCCGGGTCGGCGGTGCCGCGGGCACCGTCGCGAAGTCCATCTCCGCCTACGACATGGCGGTCAGCGACGCCGAGTACGGCAAGGCGGACCGCTACGTCTCCATGGGGCGACTGCAGGGCATGCTCGACAAGGAATTCCAGCTCAACGTCGAGCGGCTCAACGACGAGCGCGGCGACTCGAACTGCTTCTTCGCCTTCGCCGACACCGTGGTCGCGCGCAGCTTCCGCGGCGGGAACGAATGCCACGGCTGGATGGGCGTGAAATTCCAGGCCCAGGCGCACGACGAGCCCTCGCAGATCGTGATGCACATCCGGATGCTCGACGTCGAGGCGTGGCTCCAGCAGGAGGCGCTCGGGATCATCGGGGTGAACCTGCTGTACGGGGCGTTCTTCGAGCACCACGAGCCGGAGCGGCTGATCGAGAGCCTCCTGGACGGGCTGAGCATCGGGCGCATCGAAATCGACATGATCCAGTTCCGCGGCATCGAGTTCCGCGGCGTCGACAACCGGCTGATGGCCCTCAAGCTCGTCCAGATCGGGCTGAGCGGCGTGGCGATGTTCGGTCCCGACCGCGTGGTGCTGCAGCCGAGCGAGGTGCTGCGCAAGAAGGCGGTCCTGGTGGAGCGGGGTAGCTTCCGGCCGCCCACGCACGTGAACCTCGACATGCTCGAGACGGCCAGGGCCAAGTTCGCCGAGGATCCCGCCGTGGCCGGCAAGCCGATCCTCCAGCTCACCGAGATCACCATGCGCAACCTGCTCGCCGGAGGGCAGGAAGTCGACCGGCGCGACTTCCTGGCCCGGGCCGAGCTGCTCGCCGCCTGCGGCGAGACGGTGCTGATCACCGACTACTTCGACTACTACCGGCTCGCCGCCTACATCGCCGAGCGGACCACCGAGCGGATCGGCATCGTGATGGGCGTGCCGAGCCTGATCGACCTGTTCGACGAGAAGAACCACGCCCAGCTGCCCGGCGGGATCCTGGAGAGCTTCGGGCGGCTGTTCAAGAACGGCCTGAAGCTCTACGTCTACCCCCACCGGCCGACGGTCGATGACGAGCTCAGGACGGTGGACAACGTCAAGGTGCAGAACGAGCTCCAGCCGCTGTACGACTACCTGTATCACCGGGGCAGCTTCGTTCACCTGGACAACTACCGCCCGGAGTACCTCCCGATCTTCAGCCGCGACGTGCTGCGCCGGATCGCCGCGCAGGACGAATCATGGGAGGCGATGGTCCCTGCGGAGGTCGCCGAGCTCATCAAACGCCGCGGGTTCTTCGGCTACGTCAAGCCGGGCCTGGACTAGCGCCCGGTCAGTTCAGGCGGTAATCGCGCTGGGTACTGGCGTACTCGGCGAACTCGTCCAGGGACTGCGGGTTGGCCATCGCGTTGCGGTTGGCGGCCTCGTCCGGCGGCGTGCCCAGCAGGATCCTGCGGACCGGCACCTCCATCTTCTTGCCGGTCAGCGTCACGGGGATGGCGGCGACCCGGATGATCCGGTCGGGGACGTGCCGCGAGGTGTACTGGCGGCGGAGCCGGTCGGCGATCTTGCTCCGGAGCGCGTCGTCCAGGACGGCCCCGGCTTCCAGCGTGACGAACAGCGGCATGAAGAACCCGCCGCCGGGCAGGTCGAGGTTGACGATGAGCGCGTCCGTTACCTCCTCGACGGACTCCAGCGCGGCGTAGATCTCCGCGGTGCCGATCCGGATCCCGTGCCGGTTCAGGGTCGCGTCGCTGCGGCCGAGCACGAAGCAGCCGCCGCGCTCGTTGACCTTGAAGAAGTCGCCCTGCCGCCAGGCCCCGGGGAAGTCGGCGAAGTACGTCCGCCGGTAGAGCTGGCCGTCTTCGTCGTTCCACAGCCGGACCGGCATCGACGGCATCGGCTGGGTGATCACCATCTCGCCCACCTCGCCGGTGACCGGCTGGCCCTGGGCGTTGAACGCGTAGGCGGCCACGCCGAGGTTGCGGGCCTGATGCTCGCCGGCATAGACGGGGAGCGTGGGCGCGCCGCCGGTGAACCCGCTGCAGACGTCGGTGCCTCCGCTGCCCACGTGCAGCCACAGGTCACGCTTGACGTTCCGGTAGAACCAGGCGCCGCACTCCGCTGACACCGGCGAGCCCGCCAGCATGATCGCGGACAGCTCGGACAGGTCGTACTTGTCGCCAGGTACCAGGCCCGCCCGGGACATCAGGTCGACGTACGCGGGACTGGCCCCGAAGAAGTTCACCCCCGCGTTCTGCGCCATCTCCCACAGCACGTCCGGGCGCGGGTAGCCGGGGTGCCCGTCGTAGAGCAACGGCCGAACGCCGAGCAGCAGCGAGCTCACCAGGAAGTTCCACATCATCCAGCCGGCCGTGGTGTAGAAGAACATCCGCATCCCCGCGCGCAGGTCGTTGTGGAACGTCAGGTGCTTGAGCTGCTCGATGAGGATGCCGCCGTGGCTGTGCGTCAGCGCCTTGGGGAGCCCGGTGGTTCCGGAGGAGAACAAGATCCACAGCGGGTGCCCGAACGGCACCTGCTCGAACTCGAATCCGGCGGCGGGCACCGGCGGGTGGTCCATCAGCTCATCCCAGGCCCTGGCCCGGCCCATCCCGGGGACACCGGGGACCGGCACCGCCAGGGGGCCGGGGACGTGGATCACGTGCTCGAGCCCGGGCAGCCTCGCGACGACCTGCCCCAGCTCGGCACTGCGGTCATGATCCTGGCCGCGGTACCGGTAGCTGTCGACGCACAGCAGGACCTTGGGCGCCAGCTGCCCGAACCTGTCGCTGACCCCGCGCCAGCCAAAGTCGGGGGAGCAGCTGGTCCAGATCGCGCCGATGCTGGTGGTGGCCAGCATCGCGATCACCGTCTGCGGGATGTTCGGCATGCAGGAGGCGACCCGGTCGCCGGGGCCCACGCCCATGTCGCGCAGCCGCGTGGCCAGGACGCGCACGGCGTTCGCCAGGTCCGGCCAGGGCAGGCCGGTCAGCGGCGTGGTCTCTGACTGGTAGTACAGGGCGTCCCGGCCCGGCTGCTCGCTCCGGAGCACGTGCTGCGCGTAATTCAGCCTGGCCCCGGGAAACCAGTCGGCGCCGGGCATGCCCCGGGCGCCGAGGACCGCGGCCGGCGGGGCCGACGCCTGGATGCCGCAGTAGTCCCAGACCGACTGCCAGAAGCCGTCCAGGTCGGTAACCGACCACTGCCACAGCGCCTGGTAGTCACCCAGGTCATGACCGCGTTCGGCCGCGAGCCACCGCATGAACGCGGTCACGTTGGCGCGTTCCACGCGGTCGGGACCCGGTGCCCACAGCAGGTCACCCTCGCGGACCTGGACGCCTTGCCCTAGCGTCTCCACATCGCCGACGGTGCCACAGGGTGGCCGCCGGCGGCAATGGGGTCCCCGCACTAACGCGGGCCGCCGAAATGCTGGCCGCGCCATGATGGCCTAGCCGAACCTGCCGTATAGGGTGTTCCAATGGCTGGCCCGGACCCGTCCACGCTGCGCGGGATCGACGTGCACGTGCACGTCGAGTCGGATGGACACGGTCACACATCGCTGGATGAGGAGCTGCTCGCCGCGTCGGCAAGGTACTTCAAGGCGGCGGGTGACCGGGCCCCGACGGTGGAGCAGATCGCGGACTACTACCGGCAGCGCGAGCTCGCCGCGGTCGTGTTCACCGTCGACGCCTCGACCGCGACCGGCCACCCAGCGCTGTCCAGCGAGGAGATCGCCGACCGGGCGGCCGCCCACGCCGACGTACTCATCCCGTTCGGCTCGGTGGACCCACTGGCCGGCCAGGAGGCGGTGAAGCGCGCCCGGCGGCTGATCAGCGATCACGGCGTCCGCGGCTTCAAGTTCCACCCGAGCCTGCAGGGCTTCTCACCCGATGACCAGCAGTACTACCCGCTCTACGAGGCGATCGAGGAGGCCGGCCTGCCGGCCGTCTTCCACACCGGGCAGACCGGGATCGGCGCCGGCCTGCCGGGCGGGCGCGGGATCAAGCTGCGGCTGTCCAACCCGATGCTCATCGACGATGTGGCCGCGGACTTCCCCGGCATGCCGGTCATCCTGGCCCACCCGTCGGTGCCCTGGCAGGACGAGGCGATCTCGATCGCCACCCACAAGGCCAACGTGTACATCGACCTGTCCGGCTGGTCACCGAAGTACTTCCCGCCGCAACTGGTCCGCGCGGCCAATTCCTACCTGCAGGACAAGGTGCTGTTCGGCACCGACTACCCGCTGCTGACCCCGGAGCGCTGGCTGCGCGACTTCGAGTCGCTTGACATCAAGCCCGAAGTTGCCGCCAAGGTCCTCAAGCACAACGCGGCGCACCTGCTGCACCTCAGCGACGCTGCCCAGCGCTAGCTCGAACCCCGGTCACCTGCCGACGATCGCCTCGCCTACCTCGCAGGCACCATTAGTCACGGCCCAACGCGCCGCGTATCGACCCGTTCCTCCCGTTCCTCCCGTTCCTCAGTAAGGCAGCCAAGCCCGGAACAGGGAGAAAGCTGAAACACTAGGGAGCGACATGCACCACGAACTCCAAACTCTGGCCGATCCCGATGCGGTAGCTCGGGCCGGCGCGGCACTCGTGGCCGAGCGCGCCCGCGCGGCGGTTGCGGCCAGCGGCAGCTTCCACTTGGCGGTCAGCGGCGGGCACACCCCCTGGGCCATGTTCGCCGAGCTGGCGCGGCAGACGGTCCCGTGGGACAAGCTGAGGACCCGATGACGGGCCAGCCAGCCGGTCCGCGGGGCATCGAGCGGGAGAAGCAGGTCGCTGCGGAGGCGGCAGCGGAACTGGTCGAAGACGGCATGACCGTCGGGCTCGGCACCGGCTCGACGGTGGCGTTCCTGCTCCCCGCGCTGGCCCGTCGATCGCTCGACATCGTCTGTGCGGCTACGTCGCCGCGCACCGAGTACGCCGCACGCGAGCTCGGCCTGCGGATCGAGGACGTCGCGAGCATCGACCGTTTCGACATCGCCATCGACGGCGCGGACCAGATCGCCCCGGACGGCTGGCTGGTGAAGGGCGGCGGCGGCGCGCACACGCGGGAGAAGATCATCGCCTCGGCCGCGGACCGGTTTGTCGTCATCGCCGACTCGACCAAGCCGGTCCAGGCCCTGCACAGCCCGGTTCCCCTCGAGCTACTCTCCTTCGGGCTGCGCGCCACGATGCGCCGGGTCGCGCCGGCCTCGCTGCGCGACGTCCCGCTCAGCCCCGACGGCGGCGTGATCGCCGACTACCACGGGCGGGTGGATGATCCGGCGGCGCTGGCCGCCCGGCTGTCGGCGACGCCCGGGGTCGTCGGGCACGGTCTGTTCCCGCCGGAGATGGTGGCGACGGTGCTCGTGGGCCGGGGGGAGTCAGTCGATCGGACCGACTTCGAGCATTCCTCGACTAGTTCTTGACCTAGCTCCTGACCTCGCCGGATCAAACTGCCGGACTAAACTGGAGGCGACATGGCCGCGCCAATTCGACTGTTCCTCGCCGACGTCGACGGCACGCTGGTAACCCAGGACAAAGTCCTCACCGATCGGGCCATCGCCGCGGTCGCGAAGCTGAGGCAGGCCGGGATACTCTTCGCTATCACCAGCGGCCGCCCGCCCCGCGGCATGTCAATGCTCGTGGAGCCGCTCCAGCTCACCACGCCGATCGCGGCCTTCAACGGCGGCGTGTATGTCCGTCCCGACATGTCGGTGATCGAGCAGCAGACCATCCCCGACGACGTGACGCCGACGGTGATCGAGCTACTCGGCACCCACGACCTGGACGTGTGGGTCTACCGGGGGGCGGACTGGTTTATCCGGGATCCGAAGGCACCGCACGTGGCCCGCGAGGCCTGGACGGTCAGATTCGACCCGACAGTGATCGGCAGTTTCGCCTCGGTGTCCAGCGGGGTGGCCAAGATCGTCGGGGTGAGCGATGACGACGATGCGGTCCAAAAGGGTGTGGACGCGGTGCGCGAGCGCCTGGGCGATCACGTGTCGGCGGCTAGATCTCAGCCGTACTACTGCGATGTCACCAATCCCAGCGCCAACAAGGGCTCCGTGGCCCAATATCTTTCCCGGACCTACCAGATCCCCTCCGAGCAGATCGCCACGATCGGCGACCAGCCCAACGACGTGCTCATGTTTGCCCACTCGGGGCTCAGCATCGCCATGGGTAACGCGAGCCACGATGTCCAGGAAGCCGCCCGCCGCGTCACCACGTCCAACGAGGACGAGGGCTTCGCCAACGCGGTAGAGCGGTACGTCCTGTCCTGAGTCTCACCAGGACGGGCCTTTATCCCTTTTGCGGCGGGGAGCCGGGTTGAGCCAGAGCCTGTGTTGCGGTTCAGCTACGAATCGGCACCAAAGTCTGTAGAGGGCTTGCCCGCTACCCGGCACCAGCTTTGAATGATGGTTCATGCCGGAACATCCCGTTCATAGCAACTAGGACAAAGAGTAATGAATCCCGGTTCAGTCCTAGAGGTAAGGAACGTGAGCGTCCGCTTCGGGGGACTGACCGCGCTCGACGGGGTCTCGCTCGCGGTCCCGCCCTGTCACGTCATCGGGGTCATCGGGCCCAACGGGGCAGGCAAGACCACGTTGCTCAACGTCCTGTGCGGGTTCATCCAGCCCGACAACGGCGACGTACTCTACGCCGGGCGTCGTCTCCGGGTCCGGCCGCACCAGCTCGCCTCCATCGGGGTGGCCAGGACCCTGCAGGGCGTCGGGCTGTACGGCGGGCTGACCGCGCTCGAGAACGTCATGGTCGGCGCCACCTGCCGCGCTTCGGCGGGGTTCTGGTCGGCGCTGTTCTCCCTGCCCCGGTCCGGCCGCGACGAGCGGATGCTGCGCGGCCTCGCCCTGGAGGCCCTGGCCCGGGTCGGCGCCGCCGAAGCTGCCGGCGCGCTGCCGGCCGAGCTGTCCTACGGCACCCGGAAGAGGGTCGCGCTGGCCCGGGCGCTCGTCGCCAAACCGGGGCTGATCCTGCTCGACGAGCCCGCCAGCGGCCTGGACGAGGCCGAACTCGCCCAGCTTGGCCACCTCATCCGCGATCTGGCCGGCGAGGGTTCCCTGATGGTGGTCGAGCACCACATGGACCTGATGATGTCGGTCTGTGACTCGATCGTGGTCCTCGATTTCGGGAAGGTGATCGCGACCGGATCGCCGCGCGAGGTCCAGGACAACCCCGCCGTCACCGCCGCCTACCTCGGTACCGCCGAGGACAGCGAGCGCGCCGGCGGGAACGGGGGGCCCGATGAGTAGCGAGGCGGACCCCGTGGGCGTACCGAACCACGCCGATCTTCGGGACGGGGCGGCTGACCACTCGGCGTCGCTCGCGGTCGAAGGTCTTGTCGCGGGGTACGGCGAGGTGATCGCTCTGGACGGCGTCAGCGTGAGCGCCGGCGCCGGCGCCATCACGGCCGTTCTCGGGGCCAACGGCGCGGGGAAGACGACGCTGCTCCGCGCGGTCAGCGGCATGATCAAGCCCCGCCGCGGCCGGGTCCTGCTCGGCGGGACCGACATGGCCGGGCGGAGCCCTGAGCAGGTGGTGCGGGCCGGTATCGCACACGTGCCCGAGGGACAGGGCGTGATACCGGAACTAACCGTGGATGAGAACCTGCGGATCGGGATGATGTCCAGGCGCGCCGGCAAGGCGGACCGGGCGGCCGCGCTCGACGAGGCCTACGGGCGGTTCCCGCCGCTGGCGGTCCGCAGGCGCAAGCTGGCCTCCACGTTGTCGGGCGGCGAGCGGCAGATGCTCGTCATCGCCCGCGCCCTGCTCGCGCGGCCGCGGGTGCTGCTGCTCGACGAGCCGTCGCTCGGCCTCGCGCCGAGGGTCATGGCGCAGGTCATGGACCTGGTGGTGCGGCTCAGCCGGGAGCACGGGCTCACCATCGTCCTGGTCGAGCAGAACGCTCGCAGCGCGCTCTCGATCGCCGACCACGGCGTCGTGCTCAACCTCGGCCGGATCGTCGCCTCGGCCGACGCCAAGACGCTCGCCGCCGATGTGGCGCTGCGCCACCACTACCTCGGGTTCTAGGCACATAGGGGAGCATGCCGGTGGTCGAGTTCCTGCAGTTCACCCTCGGCGGGATCGTCTTCGGGATGGTCTACGCCGCGATCGCGCTGTCCCTGGTCCTGATCTGGCGCGGCACCCGGCTGGTGAACTTCGCGCAGGGCGGGATGGCCATGTTCACCACCTACGTGGCGATCGAGGTCATCTACAAGACCCATTCCTACTGGTCCGGGTTCGTGATCGCCCTCGCGGCCGGCCTCGTGCTCGGCGCGGCCTGCGAACTCTCCGTCGTCCGGCCGACCCTGAACAAGCCGCCGCTGAACGCGGTCATCGTGACCATCGGCCTGCTGACCGTCCTGGAGGGCCTGGCCGGGATCTTCTTCGGCGGGCAGTACCGGTCGTTCCCCCCGGCGTTCTCCATCACCGGGCTGAGGGTCGGAGGCACGCCGCTCGGCGTGTCCCGCTTCGACGTGTTCGTCGCGGCGGCGGTCCTCGTCGCGTCGCTCGTGCTGGCCGTGATGTTCCGCTTCACCTCCGCCGGGCTGCGGATGCGGGCCGCGGCGTTCAACGCCACGATCGCCCGCCTCTCGGGCATCCGGGTCGCCCGGGTGCTGACGGTCGGGTGGGCGCTGGCCGGCTTGTTCGGCGCGCTTGCGGGCGTGCTCGTCTCGCCGTCCACGTTCCTCTACCCGAACAGCATGGACGCGATCTTCGTGTACGGTTTCACCGCGGCGGTGCTCGGCGGCCTGGACAGCGCGCTGGGAGCGGTGGTCGGCGGTCTCATCCTGGGTCTGGCGCTGAGCTACTCGGGCGGCTACGTCGGCGGATCTGTGGGCGCCGACCTCACCTCGCTGGTCGCCCTGGCGATCCTGGTCTTGGTGCTGATGATCCGGCCGGACGGGCTGTTCGCCGGCTCGCGGATGCGGCGGGTGTGACGATGCGGACCTTTCCCCGCAGGCTCGGCGTGGCCGTCATCGTGGCCGCGATCACCGTGGTCCTGTCCATCAAGCTGAATGCGTTCCGCGACTACCAGATCGCCGAGATCGCGATGTACATCACGGCGGTCGCCGGGCTCTCCGTGCTGACCGGGCTCAGCGGCCAGATCTCGCTGGGTCACGGCGCGTTCATGGCGGTGGGCGCCTACACCACGGCGCTGCTGCTGATGCACCTCAACTGGCCCTTCTACGTCGTGCTCCTGCTGGCCGCCGCGGTCACCGCCGCCGCCGGGGCGGTGGTAGGCGTGGCCGCGGCGCGGCTGCGCGGACCGTACCTCGCGGGTGCCACGCTCATGCTCGGCGTCGCGCTGCCCGCGATCGCCTACGCCTGGCCCGCCACGTTCGGCGGCGACCAGGGCCTGAACGTCGTCTTCACCACCCCCTCCTTCCTCGGCGCCAACTTCCCGCTGACCAGGTGGCAGGCCTGGGTCGCCTCCCTGGTGGCGCTGGTCACCCTGCTCCTGCTGGCGAACCTGCAGCACAGCAGGATCGGCCGTAACTGGCGGGCGGTGCGGGACGACGACGTAGCGGCCGCCCTCGCCGGCATCAACGTCGCCGCGGCGCGCATCCGCGCCTTCGTCGTAAGCGCCACCTGCGCCGGGATCGCGGGCGCGCTGCTCGCGATCGTCACCGCGCTGGTCGCGCCCGGCGCCTTCACGATCACGCTGTCCATCGCGCTGCTGACCGCGGCCGTGATCGGCGGCCTGGGCAGCCTGCCAGGCGCGCTGTGGGGCAGCCTGCTGATCGTCCTCGTCCCTACCTACGTCACGGACGTGGCCACCAGCCACGGCTTGTCCACTTCCGTCGGAGCCAACATCCCGATCGTCGCCTACGGCGTGGTCCTGATCCTGGTCATGCTCGTCTTCCCGCAGGGCATCCAGGGTGGGCTCCGATGGGTGGTCACCACCTTCTTCGGCACTGACCAGAAGTCCCGCACCTGGCGCACCGCGCCCACACCGCATGTCACGCCTTCGGCCGACGAAGCGCCGGCCAGCCACCACGAGAAGGAAGGCACTTCATGAAGAGATCCCAACGGCTCCGCTGGCAGGCCACGGCCATCGTGACCGCGACCGCCTTTGCCGTGGCCGCATGCTCGAGCAGCAGCTCGAGTTCCAGTTCCATGTCGACCTCAACCAGCAGCTCGAGCGCGGCCCTGACCGCGTCCGCGCCGGGCATTACCCCGACCACCATCCTGATTGGCAGCCATCAGCCGCTCACCGGCCCCGCCGCGCCCGGCTACTCCGAGATCGCTCCGGCGTCGACGGCCTACTTCGACTACGTCAACGCGCACGGCGGCATATACGGGCGCAAGATCATCTACAAGTACCTCAACGACGCCTACGACCCGACCACGACAGCCTCTGTGGTCCGCCAGCTTGTACTGCAAGACAACGTGTACGCCATCTTCAACGGCCTCGGCACGCCGACTCACCTGGCCGTGGTGGGCTTCCTGAACGCCGAGAAGGTTCCCGACGTGTTCGTCGCGTCCGGGTGTGACTGCTGGGACAACCCGACCACATACCCGGAGACGTTCGGCTGGCAGCTCGACTACATTCGCGAGGGCAAGATCCTCGGGCAGTACGTCGCGCAGCACTTCGCGGGCAAGAAGATCGCCTTCTTCTACCAGGACGACGAGTTCGGCATGGACGGCGTGAAGGGGCTCGAGGATGAGATCCCGGCCTCCATGGTGGTCAGCAAGCAGAGCTACGTCGACACCAACGTCAACATCGCCCCGCAGGTCGCGGCGCTGCGCGCCTCCGGCGCCCAGGTCGTGGTCTCGTTCTCGATCCCGGCCTTCACCGCGCTGCTGAAGCTGGACAGCCTCAAGCTCGGCTTCAGCCCGCAGCTCGTGGTGAGCGACGTCGGCTCCGACCCGATCACGCTGGGCGGGCTACTCGAGGCGTTCGCCAAGCAGGGCGGCGCGACCGTCAACGGCAACACGCTCACCAACGGGATCATCACCGACGGGTACCTCCCGTCCCTGACCACCAGCGATAGCTGGTACAACCTGTTCGTCAAGATCCACAACCAGTACGACGCCAAGGAGCCGCTCGACGGCAACTTCTTCTACGGCATGGCCGTCGCCTACACGTTCGTGGAGGCCATGTTCAAGGCGGGCCGAAACCCGACCAGGGCGGACCTGGTGTCGGCGATCAACGGCGGGCTTCCGCAGGGACCCTTCCTGGCGCCCCTCGCCTACAGCGCGACGGACCACGACGGCGCCACCGGCGCCCGCATCGGCGTCATCCAGAATGGCGTGATCGTGGAGCAAGGGCCGGTGCTGACCACGAATACAACCGCGACGGGCGCGATCACTTCCTACACCGGACCCGAGCAGCAGGCTCCAGCGAGTGGTATCCCCTCACCCTGACACCGCGCCGGCCATCGCGCTGAGGCCGAGCAGGGATTAGCCGAACATGGCAACCGACATAAGCCGGATGGCGGGCGGGCGTGCCCGCCCGCCATCCGCGCTGCCCACGAAGCCGCCCGCCGAGCGACCGCCCGCAGAGCGGCTGCTAACCGCCGCCGAAGAACTGTTCGGCGAGCGGAGCTACCACCGGACGACGGTCGCGGACATCTGCGCCAGGGCCGGGATGGCTACCGGCAGCTTCTACTCGTACTACGGGTCCAAAGCGGCGATCTTCGCCGCCGTGGTCAGGGCGATCAATACCGACCTCAGGCGGGCGATGAAGGTCGCCATCGAGCATGCCGACCACGACCAGCGCAGCCGAGAGCGCGCGTCCTTCCGCGCGTACTTCGAGGTGCTGTCGAAGCGGCCCTGGATAGATCGCATCGTCCGCGAGTCGGAGTTCATCGACTACGGCGTGTTCCGCGAGTACTACGAGCACCTGGCCCGGGGTTATGCGCGCGGCGTCCGGGCCGCCCAGATGGCGCGCGACATCGACGCGCGCTACGACCCCGAGGTCATCGCTTACGCCTACACGGGGATCGGCAACTTCGTCGGCATGCGCTGGGCCGACTGGACCGCGGGCGGTCAGGTTCCCGACGACGTGCTTGACGACGTGCTCGAGCTTCTCGCCCGCGGGCTCGCCCCGCGGACCACGTAGCGCTGAGGCAGTAAGGCCCGGCACCCCCACTGTGGATAACTCTGTGGAGTTCGTGGGGATGGTGCTGCTTGTCACCGGTTTGCCCGCGACACGGGCTTGTGGATATCTCAGTGCGAGTCGAGCGGGACCTCGTGACCGCTGGCGCCGACCAGGAAATCAAGGTCGGCACCCTCGTTCGCCTGCAGTACGTGCTCGGTGTACAGGCGGGTCCAGCCCCGGCTGGCGTGCGGCGCGGGCGGCTGCCACGCGGCACGCCGACTGGCCAGCTCATCGGGGGAGACCTCCAGGGTCAGGGTCCTGGCCGGGACGTCCAGGGCGATCCAGTCGCCGGACCGGACCAGGGCCAGCGGCCCGCCCGCGGCCGCCTCGGGCGCCACGTGCAGGACGACCGTGCCGTAGGCGGTGCCCGACATCCGGCCGTCGCAGATCCTTACCATGTCGCGGACGCCGCGGAGCAGCAGCTTCTTCGGCAGGGGCACGTTGGAGACCTCCGGCATCCCCGGGTAGCCGCGCGGGCCGCAGTAACGGACCACCAGCACCGTGTCCTCGTCCACGTCGAGACCGGGATCATCCACCACCTCGTAATACGCCGAAGGCGAGTCGAAGACCCGGGCCCGGCCGCGGTGCTTCATCAGGTGCGAGGAGGCGGCCGACTGCTTGATCACGGCGCCGTCCGGCGCGAGGTTGCCCCGCAGCACCGCCGTGCCGGTGCCCGCGGGCTGGAAAGGCTCGGCGAAGGTCTTGATGACGTCGCGGTTCCAGCACGGCGCGTCGGCCACGTTCGCGCCGACGCCGGCCCCGGTGACGGTGATCGCTGCCGAGTGCAGCAGCCCGCGGGAGTCCAGCTCGCGCATGACCGCGGGCAGGCCTCCGGCGTAACAGAAGTCCTCCATCAGGTACGTCCCGCTCGGCTGCAGGTTCACCAGCGTCGGGACATCGCGCGCCAGCAGGTCGAAGTCGTCAAGCGACAGCGGAACGCCCAGGCGGCCCGCGATGGCGAGCAGGTGGACCACCGCGTTCGTCGACCCGCCGATCGCCGCGTTCACCCGGATCGCGTTCTCGAACGCCGCCCTGGTCATGATGGCGGACGGGCGCAGGTCCTGCCGCACAAGCCCGACGATCACCTGGCCCGCGCGCTGCGCGGTCTCGTACCGGCGCGAGTCCACCGCAGGCCAGGTCGCCGAGTAGGGGAGCTGCATGCCGAGCGCCTCGGCCATGGACGCCATGGTCGACGCGGTCCCCATCGTCATGCAGTGCCCGTTCGACCTGGCCATGCAGCTTTCGGCGAAGGCGCACTCCTCCTGGGTCATCCGCCCGGCGACCAGGTCCTCCTCGAACCGCCAGACGGCCGTGCCCGAGCCCACGTCGGTGCCCTGGTACTTCCCGCTGAGCATCGGCCCGCCGGTGACCATCACCGCGGGCAGGTCGACGCTCGCCGCCGCCATCAGCAGGCCCGGCGTGGTCTTGTCGCACCCGGAGAGCAGCACCACGCCGTCCAGCGGGTTGGCGCGGATCAGCTCCTCGGCCTCCATCGCGAGCAGGTTCCTGTACAGCATCGCCGTCGGGCGCAGCAGCGTCTCGCCGAGCGCCATGGCGGGGAACTCCAGCGGGAACCCGCCCTCCTGCCAGACGCCGCGCTTGACCGACTCGGCGACCCGGTGCAGGTGGACGTTGCACGGCGCCAGCTCGGACCAGGTCGTCGCGATGCCGATGACCGGGCGGCCGTCGAATACCTCGGGCGTGAACCCCTGGCTGCGCATCCACGACCGGTAGGCCATCCCGTGCCGCCCGGTCGCGCCGAACCACGCCTTGCTGCGCAGCCCGCCGGGCTGCTCGCCGTCGATAGGTGCCATGAGGCTATGCCTAGCACCACTACGCGTTCGGGAGAAATAGAGGGGGCTCCGTGTGCGAGGGTGACACCGACGCCTTTCCTGTTAGGGTCGCAAGGGTGAGCCGGGTGCATGACATGGGCGGGCAGACGGGGTTCGGGCCCGTCCCGGCGGGCGAGGGCGACGGTCCGGCGTTCGCCGCCGACTGGGAGGCGCGGGTGTACGCGCTGGCGGCGGTGCTGCGGCGGCGCGGCCTGTTCAGCGACGATGAGCTGCGGGACGCGATCGAGCGGCTGGCGCCTGAGGAGTACCTGGGGGCGTCGTATTACGAGCGGTGGCTCGGCGCGATCGAGCTGCTGGCCGCGGAGAAGGGCGTGCCGTGAGCTACCCGGCGGGTTCGCTGGTCCGCGTCCGGGCCGGCGACCCCGACCATCACACCCGGGTGCCGGGGTACGTGCGCGGGCACACCGGGGAGGTCGTCGCGGTCCTGGGGCGCTGGGCGCTGCCCGACGACCGCGCCCGCGGCATCACGCCGCCGCGCGTCGAGACCTGCTACGCGGTCCGCTTCTCCGCCGCCGACCTGTGGGGGAGCGGCGACCACACCGTGACCGTCGACCTGTGGGAGTCCTACCTTGACCGGCCATGAGGACCTGCCCGCCGCGGCGCGGACGCGGCGGCTCGAGGAACGCCTGATCGCCGCCGGACTGGCCACCGACGAGGAGATCGACGCGTTCCTGACCAGGCTGTACGCAAACGCATCCCCGGTCAACGGCGCCCTGATGGTCGCCCGGGCCTGGACCGACCCGGGCTACCGCGAGCTGCTGCTCGCCGACGGGAACGCCGCCGCGGGCGCCGCCGGGTTCGCCCTGGCCCCGCCCGAGGACGGCGGCTACCAGCTACAGGTCGTCGCCAACTCCGCACAGGTCCACAACGTCATCGTCTGCACGCTGTGCTCCTGCTACCCGGTATCGCTGCTCGGGCCATCGCCGGGCTGGTACAAGAGTTTCGCCTACCGGTCGCGGACGGTCCGCGAGCCGCGGGCGGTGCTGGCGGAGTTCGGCGTCGCGCTGCCGGACAGCGTCGCGATCTCAGTGTGGGACTCGACGTCCGAAGCTCGCTACATGGTCCTGCCGTCACGCCCGGCCGGGACCGAGGCGCTCGGCGCGGAGGAGCTGGCCACACTGATAACCAGGAACGGGCTCATCGGGACGGCGCTGGTCTAGCGGGACGGCGTGATGACCGGACGTGACGCGGAGGTGCTACGACCTGTTCGACCGCGGGCCGCAGAAAGGCGAGCGTCAGCTCCGCCCGGCGGGCGATCCACTGTGGTGAGGCCGGACTGGGGTCGCCGTACCGGCGCTGCCTGATATCGTCTACGACCTCTGCCGGGGCACCGAGTTCGGTGAGCACGCACAGAGCCTGGGCCTTGGTGATCAGCGTGCCGTCCCGCAACGTCACCGTTGCCCTGGCCAAGGTCAGCAGGCCGAGGTCGACCCAGATGTCACGATCCCACCGCTCCGGATGGTCCAGGGACGGCAGCCAGAAGCTTTCCAGGTCCCGGACCACGAACTCGGCGAGCTGCTCGCCGGTCACCGGCGGAAGCAGGGCCGCTGGCGCCTCGCCGTACAAGACGAGCCCGAAGTCGTGCAGCTCGCGCCTGGTCACCGGGGTGACGCGCCGGCGCATGAACTCCTCGTGCGCCCGCGCGGGGGGCCACGGTGCGCGTCCCGCCTCCGTACGATGCGCCGCGGCTCAGTCTTCTCATCTTGTGCGCTGTCCTTGGTTGGTCATCGTCGTGACCGAGGGAGCTCGTGGGGGTCTAGGGCACGAGAACGATCCGGTCGGACGTCTCGGCGGCAACCGTCCAGGCCTGCTCGACCTCGGAGAGCGGCATGGCCCGGGCGCGGACATCGAAGGTGCCTTCGGCGACCGCTTCCGCGAGCTTCGGGATCTCCTTCACGAAGGCGCGGCCGGGAACCGAGCCGATCCCGCTGCCGACGATCTGGAGCCGGGCCGAACGCAGCGCGGCGGAAGGGATCGGAGCGTCGGGGCCGGCGACCGAGCCGATCTCGATCCACGTCAGGGGGCGGCTGCGGTCGCGGCGGGCGGTGAGCAGGTCGGCCATGGCCTTAGCGGTGGGTTCTCCCCATACGTAGTCGAGGACGACATCGACCTCCGCTGCCGCCGCCAGGCGGTCGAAGGTACAGGTCTGGTCGGCGCCGAGGGCACCGAGCTCGCCGAGGCGGTTCCGCTCACGGCCGGCCGCGATCACCTGGGAGGCACCGAACCGCTTGGCGACCTGGATCGCCATCCGGCCGGCGTTGCCGGTGGCGCCGAGGACGAGGACGCGCTGGCGGCGGCCGAAGTCGATGCGCTGCCGGAGCGCCACCCACGAGGACATCGCCGGGTTCATTGCCGCTGCGAGCAGGACCGGGTCGGTCCGGTCGGGGAGGACGACGCTGCGGTCCAGCTCGATCACGGTGCGGTCGGCCATGGTGCCGAGGGTGGTGTCGTCCAGGACGGCGTAGCGGATGCGTCCCTTCGGGTCGCGGACCACGGCGTCGACGCCGGGGACCAGGGGGAGCGCGCCGGTGCTGGTGTAGTGCGACCCGTCCGCCTGGGAACGGACCCGGGGGTGCAGCCCGGCGGCCAGTACATCCACGACAATCTCGTCCTTCCCGCGGGCGACAGGGTCGGGGAAGTCGAGATAACGGGGCGGGACGTCAAAGGCGGTGACGACAGCGGCTTTCATGATAAACCTCCAGATGGTCGTGACGAAGCCGGGGACTAGGCCGACGGGCTCAGCCGTTGGCGGAGTCCGGGTGGCAGGCCAGGCGGGTCATTGCTGCCTTGAGGGAGCTGGCCGCAGCTACGGTCCGCTTCGGGCGCCCGGCGGCCGCTGCGGTTCCGGCGTCCATTACGTACTAGATTAGTTGCGAGTACCAACTAAAGTAAGTAGCATTCCCGGCGTGACGTTCCCCGAACGTGCGGCGCCTTCGACCAGGGGCGGCCAGCAGGAGCTGATCGACGCGCTGGCCCGGGCGGCGTTTGCCACGATGGTCGTACTCAGCCGCGTCGCCGCCGAGCACGACCTGTCGCTCACCCAGCTGCGCGTGCTCGCCATCCTCCGGGACCGCCGGGTCAAAATGAGCGAGCTGGCCGATTACCTGGGGCTCGACAAATCGACGATCTCCGGCCTGGTCGACCGGGCCGAGAAGCGAGGTCTCCTCCAGCGCGCACCCAACCCGGCCGACGGGCGCGCCGTCGACGTGTTCCTCACCACCGAGGGAGTGCAACTCGCCGAAACCGGGGCCAGCGAGATCGCCCAGTCGCTCGCGCCCATGACCGGCCAGCTCACCAAGGCCGACACGCGCCGTCTGGCGACCCTGCTCGAACGCATCCTTGAGCACGGCGGACCATGACCCGCGCCGCGAAGCCCGACCACACCGGCTCACCGGCGACGTCGAAGCGCTGCGGGCTCACCTCGGCCGGGACCGCATGGACCTTCTAGGACACTCGGCCGCGGGCAACCTGGTGGCACTCTACGCGGCTGCCTACCCGCAACGCGTGCAGCACCTGGTCAATCGCGCAACCGCATCGAGGCCGTCCGGACCGCCCGGACCGCCCGGACCAACGGCTGGCTCTGAGCAAGCTCTGAGCTGAGCGAGCCGCCGCAAATCCCGTTGTCAGCACGGCGGGCCGCTGGCTATCGTCCGTTCGTGAGTTCCTCCGGGCACGTTGAGGTCGCCCACGTCAGCCACGTCCTGCCGGATGGCCGGACGCTGCTGGCGGACGTCAGCTTCCGTATCGGCGAGGGCCTCACGGCCGCCCTGGTCGGTCCGAACGGCGCGGGCAAGACCACCCTGCTCAGGCTGGTGGCCGGGGACGTCCAGCCGCAGTCGGGCACGGTCGCCGCCACCGGCGGACTCGGGGTGATGCGCCAGTTCATCGGCAGTAACCGCGTCGGCCCGCTCACGCGGGCGGCCGTGCCCGGCCAGCGGGCCGACACCGAAGGAAACGGCGGCATCCCGATGGTGCGCGACCTGCTGCTTTCGGTCTCACCGTCGCGGGTGCGCGAGGCCGCCGCGCGGCTGGACGCCGCCGAGCTGGCGATGATGGAGCGGGACGACGAGCCCGCCCAGCTGCGTTATGCCGCTGCGCTGGCCGCCTGGGGCGAAGCCGGAGGCTACGACGCCGAGGTGCACTGGGATGCCTGCTGCGTCGCGGCCCTCGGGTTCGGTTATGACCAGTGCCGCTGGCGTGACGTGAGCACGCTGTCCGGCGGGGAGCAGAAACGACTGGTGCTGGAGGCATTGCTCCGGGGGCCGGACGGCGTCCTGCTCCTGGACGAACCGGACAACTACCTTGACGTCCCGGGCAAACGCTGGCTTGAAGCGCAGCTGGCCGCGACGCCGAAGACCGTGCTGATGGTCAGCCACGACCGGGAACTGCTCGCGGCGTGCGCGCAGCGGATCGTCACGGTCGAGGACCGGCACGTCTGGGTGCACGGCGGCGGGTTCTCCGGCTACGCCCAGGCGCGCGCCGACCGGATCAGCCGCCTGGAGGAACTGCGCCGCCGCTGGGACGAGGAGCACGAGAAGCTGAAAGAACTCGTCCGCACCTTCCGGCAGAAGGCCTCCTACAACTCGGACATGGCCTCTCGGCTGCAGGCCGCGGTCACGCGCCTGCGCAGATTCGAGGAACAGGGCCCGCCGGAACTGGCGCCGAAGGAGCAGAACGTCACGATGCGGCTGCGCGGCGGGCGCACCGGCAAGCGGGCGGTGGTATGCGAGAGCCTGGTGCTGACGGGAACCACCGACGCGTTCGGCACAGAAATATGGTTTGACGACCGGGTCGCGATCCTCGGGCCCAACGGGTCGGGGAAGTCGAGTTTCCTGCGGCTGCTGGCGGGAGAGCAGGTCCCGCACGACGGTGAGGCACGGCTTGGCGCCCGGGTCGTGCCCGGCTTCTTCGCCCAGACTCACGCCCGGCCCGACCTGGACGGCCGGACCCCGGCCGAGATCCTGATGACCGAGCATGCGCTGCTCATCAACGAGGCCATGGCCTCACTCGCCCGGTACGAGCTGCAGGCGTGCGCCCGCCAGCCGTTCGGGACGCTGTCCGGCGGGCAGCAGGCCAGGCTGCAGATCCTGCTGCTCGAACTGGCCGGTTCCACGCTGCTGCTGCTCGACGAGCCGACCGACAACCTCGACCTGCCGAGCGCCGAGGCGCTGCAGGAGGGCCTGGAGTCCTACCGGGGGACGGTGCTGGCGGTCACGCACGACCGGTGGTTCGCGCGGTCGTTCGAGCGGTTTCTCATCTTCGCCTCCGACGGCACCGTCCGCGAGGCGACCGAACCGGTCTGGGACTGACCAGGGTGCCTGGCGACCCGGTAAAGGCGAATAAGTAAAGCGCCGCCGAGCGCCTACCGTGAGTCAGCCGCCGACCCTGGTCCCGCACGCCGCGCAGAAGCGAGCGGTGGGTGAGAGCTCGGTCCCGCACTCGGTGCAGTGCGGTACCGCCGGAGCCATCGCCTGCCCGCAGCTCATGCAGAAGCGCGCGCCCGCCGGGTTCGGCGCCTCGCACGACGCACACGCCGGCCCGGCGGCCACCTCGGTCGGCGCCGCCTGCGGAGGCGCCTGGGGAGCCGCCTGCTGCGGTGCACCCTGGCCGTACCCGGGCTGCTGCTGCGGCCCGCCCTGGCCGTACCCGGGCTGCTGCGGAGCACCCTGGCCGTACGGCGGGCCCTGCGGCGGCTGACCCTGCCCGTAGGGCGCCCCCTGGCCGCCCGGCCCGTAGGGAGGCATCCCCTGCTGGGCCGCCGCCTGCTGCGCGGCTTGCTGCTGCGCCGCCTGCGCCTGCTGCATTCCGAACGCGCTGGCCAGTCCGAATCCGGCGCCGAGGAAGGCGCCCTCGGTGCCCGCGCCGCCCTTGGCCATACCCTGCCCGGCGCCGAGGGCCATCTCGCCCGCGGCGTACTGCTGGAAGCCGCCGGCCAGCTGAGAGTAGCTGGTGTCCTTGGCCAGCTGCTTGAGCTGCTGCTCGTCTTCCGGGGCCAGGTTGACGTCGAAGTTACCCATCCTGGACATCTCGACGCCGTAGGCGTTCAGCTGGCCGTTGGCCGCATCGATGGTGGTCTGCTCGATCTCCGCCGAGTACGCCATCAGGCCGAGGATGGGCCACCCGTTGCGGATGATCTGGGTGGTGACGTGGGTCCGCAGCACCTTCAGCAGCTGGTCGCTCACCCACCCGGCGATCCGCTCGTTGTCGGTGACGTCGACCGTCGAGGTGAGGTTGGTGATCAGCTTCACCGGGTCGGCGACGCGCAGCGCGTAATCGCCGAACACCCGCAAGGTCACCACCAGCCCGGTCCTCGGGTCCTGGACGTCGTCGACCCGTCCGCCGAACTTGAAGCCGGTGTACTCGCGCGTGCCGACGAAGTACAGCTCCGCGCGGTAAGCGTTCCCGCCGCTGACGTGGTCGATGATCGCGCCGAGCCCGGGCAGCTCGTTCGCGTCGATCTGGTGCCGGCCGGGGCCGAGGGTCTGCACGACCTGCCCGGTGTTGACGAACATCGCCATCTCATCCGCATTGACGATCGCGCGCGTGTAGCGGCGGATGGAGACGTCCGGCCATTTGAAGACGATCTGACCTTTGCGGTCATCAGGTACGGCGATGAATTCCCGCCCGAGCAGTGCCATGGCAGAACCATACCCGCTCTGGAGTATTGCGGCATAAGGGCCTGTCAAAGGTCGGTTCCCTGCTATCTTCCGGATCGTGGAAATGATCCAGTGCCAGTGGTGCCACGCGCAGAACCCGCCGGGCACCACCAGTTGCCAGGCCTGCGGCGCCCCCCTCGACGAGCGGGACAAGGTCAGCGACTCCGGGTGGCGTGAGGCGCCCCGGCTGCGCGACATGACCGAGTTCCGGTTCTCCGACAGCACCTGCCAGGTCGAGGGCGAGCTCGTCCCGGTGGCGGAGGTCAACCTCCATCCGCGGGACGGCCTCTACTTCGAGCATCACGTGCTGCTGTGGAAGGACGAGACGGTCCCGCTCTCCTCGCTGAACACCGGCGGTGGGATGAAGCGCACGGTCGGCGGCATGCCGCACCTGGTGACGGTAGCCAACGGCCCGGGCCGCATCGCGTTCTCCCGTGACGCGCCCGGCGAACTCGTCGTCCTGCCGCTGCATCCCGGCATGGAACTGGACGTCCGCGAGCACGCCTTCCTGGTGGCCTCGCACAGCGTCCAGTACTCCTTCGTCCGGATCAAGGGCCTGGTGAACCTGCTGCACGGCGGCAGCGGCATGTACATGGACCGGTTCGTCACGTCCGGCCAGCCCGGCATGCTCTTGCTACACGGCAACGGCAACGTGCTCGAGCGGACCCTCCAGCCGCGCGAGAAGATCCTGGTCGAGCCGGGCGGGTTCCTGTACAAGGACTCCTCAGTGCAGATGCAGGCCCAGCAGATGCCGCTCAAGACCGGGATGATGCGGCACGGCATGTACCTGGCCGAGATGACCGGGCCGGGCCGGGTCGGCATCCAGTCGATGTACGTGCACCACCACTCGGACTGAGCCGGAATGAACACCTATATATGCCGGTACTGCAGGCAGCCCAGCGACCCGACCTCGCCGACCTGCCCGCTGTGCGGGGCGCCGGTCGACATCAGGAGCTCGATCAGCGACTCCGGCTGGGTCGAGCAGCCGCCCATCAAGGACATGGCCAGGCTCCAGTTCGGCCAGTCGCACGTCCAGATCGCCGGCACCACCGTGCCGGTCGCGGAGTTCAACCTGGCGCCGAACGACTGGATCTACTTCTCCCACCACACGCTGCTGTGGGCCGAGCCGGCCACCAGGCTGGCCAACATGCCGATGCACGGCGCGTGGAGCCGCACCATGGCGGGGATGCCGCTGATGATGCTGGAGGCCCGCGGCCCCGGGCACATCGCGCTGTCCGACAACCACGCGGGGGAGGTCGTCGCGCTGCCGCTCCAGCAGGGCCAGCAGATGTGGGTCCGCGAGCACCGCTTCCTGACCGCCACGGGGAACATCGGGTACAACTGGCATCCCACGGACGTCTGGTACCAGACCGGCGACGGCAACGACCGCGAGACCCACTACCCGATGGGCCAGTTCGGTGACGTGTTCGGCGCCCACGACGGGCCCGGCCTTCTGCTCCTGCACTCGCCGGGCAACACCTTCATCCGCGACCTGCAGCAGGGCCAGACCCTGCTGGTCCAGCCGAGCTCCCTGCTCTACAGGGACGTCTCGGTCCGCATGCACCTGCACCTGGAGTACCCGCGAAACATGGGCTTCGCGTTCTGGAGTAACAGGTGGAGCTACCGCAGCATCTGGGTCAGGGTGTTCGGCCCCGGCCGGATCGCGGTGCAATCGGTCTACTCACCGCCCGAGGACACCGAGATGATCCAGAACCACTCCTACGCGACCAGGCACCACTGGTAGGGATCGCAGTCCAGTCATTACGAACCGGCCCCGGGATTTCCCTTGGGCCCATTCGCACGTGAGGGGGGCAAACCCCACCACGAAGACGGGTGGTGGCCTTGTTCCCCCGGCCGGCCCTGTGTCCCTAACGTGAAATCCCGAACGCAGGCGAGCGTGCCCGCCGGTACGGGGGCCGGGCACGCTCCGGCCATGACTGGAGGGCTTTGTCATGATCCAGGAACGCGGGCCGGTCAAGCGCTACGGCTCCACGACCTGGCCCGTCGGGATGCGTGACCGGCGCCGTCACCGGGGACAACCGTAACCGGGGACAATGAGACCCATGGAGGACAGGATCCGGCAGGTGGCGGGGACCGTGCTGCGGGCTCCCTTCACCCGCCGGACCGTCCGTGAGCTGGTCTACTGCGGCATCAGCGGGCTGGCCGGGGTGGTCGGGTTCTTCGTCACCGTGGTGCTGTTCGCGCTCGGCCTGGGTATCACCGTGTCGGTGGTCGGTACCGTGATCGGCCTGCTGCTGCTCACCCTGGCGCTGCTGGTCAGCAGGCGCCTGGGCGGCCTGCACCGCCGCCTGGCCGGGTGGCTGCTTCGCACCCAGGTGGCGCCGCCGGCGCGGTTCGGCAAGGGCAAGGGCATCCTCGGGCGCCTGGATCACCGGCTGCGCGACCGGGCAGCCTGGCGCTCGGTGTCCTACAGCCTGGTCAAGCTGCCGGTCGCCGCCGGGCAGATATACGCGCTGGTGCTCGCCGGGTTCGGGGTGTTCGACGTCGCCTCCCCGGAGATCTGGCTGCTGTTCCGCCATAACTCGGGTGGGGGCTTGAATCCGATGGCAGTCGTGGTACCACTGCCGTTCGGCGGAAAATATGACGTCTCCACCTGGCCCGGCACCTTCCTCGCGGCCATCGCGGGCCTGGCGTTCGTGATCATGGCGACGTGGCTGGCCCGCGGGATCAACGCGGCCGATCGCGCGCTGGTCCGCGGCCTGCTCGGGCCGAGCAGGATCAGCGAGCTCGAGCGGACCAGGGCGCTCGCCGTGGAGGACTCCGCTGCGGCGCTGCGGCGGGTCGAGCGGGACCTGCACGACGGCGCGCAGATGCGGCTCGCCGCGCTGGCCATGAACCTGGGCATGGCGCGGGAGAAGCTGCGCGACGACGACAAGACCCCGGAGGTCGCGACGGTCAGGGAACTGCTCGACGCCGCGCAGCGCAACGCGGTGGACGCCCTGGCCGACCTGCGTGACCTGGCCCGCGGCATCCACCCGCCCGCGCTCGACAACGGCCTGGCTAGCGCGCTGACCACCCTGGCCGCGAGCAGTGCGATCCCCACGACGGTCGCAGGCGCCATCGGGCCGCGCCCGGCCCCGGCCATCGAGACCATCGCCTACTTCTGCGCGGCCGAACTGATCGCCAACGCGACCAAGCACAGTTACGCCAATGAGATCATCCTCAACATTCATACCGAACGAGGCGGTGTGCTACGTCTCGAGGTGACCGATGACGGCATCGGCGGGGCGGACGCGGCCCACGGCAGCGGCCTAGCCGGACTGGCCCAGCGGGTGTCCACGGTGGACGGGCGGATCGACGTGTCCAGCCCGCCCGGCGGCCCGACCAGGGTAACCGTCGTCTTGCCGCTTAAGGCCTAAGGGGTTCGTGCTGATGCAGGTCGTGATCGCGGAGGACGCCGCGCTGCTGCGCGAGGGGCTGATCCGGCTGCTCGAGGACCGCGGGCATACGGTCTGCGCGGCGGTGCCCGACGGGGACGGGCTGCTGGCCGCGGTGGCCGGGCACCGGCCGGACGTGGCAGTGGTGGACATCCGGATGCCGCCCACGCACACCGACGAGGGCCTGCGGGCGGCGCTGCAGCTGCGGAAGGAGTTCCCCGGCACCGGCGTGCTGCTGTTCTCGCAGTACATCGAGACCTCCTACACCGCGCAGCTGCTCGAGGCGGGAGCGGCGGGGGTGGGGTACCTGCTCAAGGACCGGGTGGCCAACGTAGCCGAGTTCGCCGCGGCGCTGGAGCGGGTGGCCGCGGGCGGGACCGCGCTGGACCCGGAGGTGGTCAGCCAGCTGTTCCGGGCGACCAGGCAGCGCGGCGGGCTGGCCTCGCTGACCCCGCGGGAACGCCAGGTCCTCGCTCTGATGGCCGAAGGCCGGTCGAACTCCGGCATCGCGGCCGGGCTCGTGGTCTCGGCCGGGGCGGTCGAGAAGCACGTGGCCAGCATCTTCAGCAAGCTGGGCCTGCCTCCGGACGACAGCGACACCAACCGCCGGGTGCTCGCCGTGCTGCACTACCTGAGGTCTCCGGCCTGAGCAGGCCCGCGGGGCCGGCCGCCTGACCTGTGCCCTATAGACGTGCTCGGGCTGGTCGCGCGGGGCCTGTCCGGCACCCAGGTCGCCGAGCGTCTGGTGATCAGCCCGCACACCGTGCATCGCCATGTGGCGAACATCCTGGCGAAGCTGGGGCTGCCCACCCGCGCCGCGGCTGCCGCAGACGGGCCGAATGGGGCTCGTGGCCCACGAGCCCCGCTAGATGGGGCTTGTGCCTCACAAGCCCCGATAGAAATAGGTGCTGGGGCTACTAACACCCGGTAGGCGGAGGTTCAGGGCCCCAACGCCAAACATCCGGCTAGGCGGGCAGGCGGGTGCTCCGCACGCAGCGGCAGATCATCGGCAGGTCGATCCGGTCCCAGGGCTGGCGGTCCAGGAAGGCCCTGACCTGCCGGGTGAGTTCGGCCCGCTGGCCGGGGGCGAGCGTGATCACCCCGCTGTAGGTGCCGAGCAGCCCGGCGAGCTCGTCCTTGGTCCTCGGCAGCGAGAACTCGAACGCTCGCTCCTCGACCTGCGACAGCGGGATACCCGGCGGAAAGGCAACCTCGCGCCGGCGGCGGCGCCCCTGGGAGCGTTCCGGGTCCCGCCCGGCGTCGGCCCGCTGATCCCGCGGCCGGTCCGCCTCGCGCGCCCAGCGGGACAGCCGGTTGAATTCGGCCACCCACGGCGCCCGCTGGTCCCGGTGGGTCCACATCACGCCGAGCCTGCCGCCGACCCGGAGCACCCGGGCGATCTCCGGCACGGCCTGCTCGGGGTCGAGCCAGTGCCAGGCGGAGGAGATCAGCACCGCGTCCACCGACGCGCCGGGAAGCGGGATGTCCTCGCCCCGGCCGGCCAGGACCTCGGCCTCCGGGCACCGTGCCGACAGCACGGCGCGCATCCGCTCGTCCGGCTCGACCGCAATGACCCGCGGCACGCGGCCGATAAGTTCCCTGGTCACGGCGCCGGTCCCGGCCGCGAGGTCCAGCACCGCCTCCGCGTGTGGCGGGAGCACCCAGTCCAGCGCCTGTTCTGGCGGGCCCGGGCGGTACCGGTCGTAGTCGGCGGCCACCGAGCCGAAGGACTGCCTGCGTGTTTCGCGATCCGCCACGCCTGGCAGGGTATCAAGACGCTGATCAAGAACGGCGCGGGCGACCTGTTCGGCGTCATCGCCACGCAGGCCGGTAACGGCCTTCTGGTCGTGAACGAGGGGACCAACGCGATCGACGAGTTCCGCGGCTGAGGCCGAGGGGACTCAGCGGGGCGCCGATAGGGACTCGGCCACGGCCGCGCAGGCCCGGAGCGTGTCCAGCAGGTAGCCGACGTGCTGCGCGTGGGGCCAGCACGACAGCTTGGCCACCACCGTGCGGGAGGCACGGTCGGCGTAGATCAGCTGGCCGTGTATCCCGAGGCAGACCAGGACGGGACCGCCGGAGCCGGGGATGACCCAGAACTGGTTCCGGTACCAGCCGCCGGGCAGGACGTACTCGTTGTCGGTACGGGCGAAGGCGTCCCGGACACCTGGTTCCGGGGCGCGGACGTCGTAGAGCCAGGCCCCGGGGACGACCGTGCGCCCCAGCGCCAAGCCGTCGTCGACCAGCATCTGGCCGAACCTGGCCAGATCGCGCGCCGTGGCCGAGATCCCGCCGTCGTGGATGGCCGACCCCAGGGCGTCGCAGGTGATCTCCGCGTCGGACTCCGCGCCGATCGGCTGCCAGATGAGGGCGGAGATGAGATCGGCCATGCGGGTACCGCTGGCCCGCTCGCACGCCCAGCCGAGCATGTCGCTGTCGGCCGAGCGGTAGCTGAACTCGACCCCGTGCGGCCCGGCCGTGCCCAGCGTGGCCAGGTACGGGTAGGCGCCCTCCGGGTCACCGGGCAGCGGAGGGCGCCAGCCCATGGAGCGCTCCATCACCCGGACCTCGGCGTCCAGGGCGGTGTAGGTCTCGCGGAAGGCGACGCCGGTCCGCATGTCGAGCAGGTCGCGGATCGACGCGCCGTCGTAGCCCGAGCCGGCGACCTCCGGCACGTACGCCGTCACCGGGGCGGCCGGATCGAGCAGTCCCCGGCCGGCCAGCGTTCCGGCCACGCATCCGACGATGGACTTGGACACCGACATCAGCAGGTGCCTGGTGCCCGCGGTCATGCTCCCGTAGTACCGCTCGGTCACCAGCTCGCCGTCGTGCAGCACCACCAGCGCGTCGGTGAACGTGGCGGCGAGAACCTCCTCCACGGTTACGGCGCTGCCGTCCGGCCGGGTCACCAGCAGGTTGCCCACCGGCCGGTAGGCGGCCAGCAGCGCCGCCAGCCCGCGCGGTTCGGCCGGGATCACCTGGCTGGGAATGAGCTCGCGCATGTGCTGGAAGGCCCAGCGGTTGTACGGGGGGTCCTGCCAGTTGGCCAGGGTGACCCGTGATTCGGGCGCCGGGGGGAAGCCGGCCATCAGCTCGGGCGCGCCGTCGCGCCCCGCCGTCGGTGCCGCCGGACCGGTGCCTTCAAGGGTCATGGACCGCACCTTAACGCACCGTTCGGACTGACAGCCTCAACTAGGATTCGGCTATGTCGCTGGAGCGGGGGCCTGAGGTTCAGGGCGTACCGGTCACCGCGGGCAACTGGCAGGAACCGCCGTTCAACCGCTGGGCGTACTGGCACGCCAGCGAGTTCCTGCCGGCCTACCGCGTGTCACGCGGCACCGGGCCCGCGCGCGTGCTGCCCGCGCAGGCGGCGCCCGCCGACCTGCTGGGCGTCGCCCTGGCCCGCGCCGACGGCTCGGCCGGCACCGTGGGCGAGGTCATGGCCGATACCTTCACCGACGCCTATATCGTGCTGCAGGACGGCGAGCTTGCCGCCGAGTGGTACGGCGCCCTGGGGGCCCCGGACCTGGCCCACGCGCTGATGTCGGTGTCGAAGTCCGTGCTGGGCTGCGTGGCCGCCGTGCTCATCGACCGCGGCCAGCTCGACGCCGACCGCCTGATCACCGACTACGTCCCCGAACTCGCCGCCAGCGGCTACGCCGGGGCCATCGTGCGGCACATCCTGGACATGCGCAGCGGGGTCAGGTTCGTCGAGGACTACACGAACCCGCAGGCCGATATCCGGCTGCTTGACCACTGGCTCGGCTGGCAGTCCGGCGGTGGCAGTCACGTCCACGTTGACCAGGCCGGCGGCCTTTACCGGTACCTGGTCACCCTGCGGGCCGAGGCGCCGCACGGCAGCAGGTTCCTCTACCGTTCCGCGGAGTCTGACGTGCTGGGCTGGGTGTGCGAGCGCGCGGCAGGCACGCCCATGGCCGAGCTCATGTCCGAGCTGGTGTGGGCGCCGATGGGCGCCGAGCACGACGCTGACCTGCTGCACGACGCCGCCGGCGCGGCCGTCCACGACGGGGGCCTGTGTGCCACGGTGCGCGATGTGGCCCGGTTCGGCCAGATGCTGCTGGACGGGGGCACGGTCCCGGACGGGCAGGGTGGGGTACGCGGGGTCGTCCCGCCCCGATGGCTCCGCCAGGGCTGGGCCGTGGACGCCGACACCCGGTCCGTGTTCGCGGCGTCCCCGGCCGAATGGGGGCTCCCGGGCGGCTGGTACCGCAACCAGTTCTGGTTCCGCCCGGGCGGTTACGGCGATGTCCTGCTCGGCCTGGGCATCCACGGCCAGATGCTGCACGTCAGCCGGCGCACGAACACGGTGTGCGTGAAGTTCTCCTCGTGGCCGCAGGCGCAGAATCCGGCCTACCTCCAGGACACCCTGAACGCCTTCGATGCCGTCGGCGGGGCGCTGGGCGGCCGGGCTCCGATCAACCCGGCCCACGGCCGGCGCCTGGCGGGCGTCGTATCCGGCCTGAGCCGCCAGGGCGATACCGCCCCGCCACCACGGCCCAACGTGGTGTGAGCCCTCTGCGGCCCGAGCCCCTGCCCCGCGCTGGCCGCCGTTCGTGCTCGACGGCGCCGCATCTGGCAGCCTAGCCTGGCGGTATATCAGTGATTGTCCTGGTGCGTAAGGAGGCTCCGTGACTGATGTGCCACGTCCAGCCGGCTCCGCCGGATCAACCGCCCGCCGCCATCTGAACGGCATATCTGAGCTACGCACGTTCTTCCGTACCAACTCCGAGCCGATCTACTTCATCGGGCCCACGGCCTTCAACCTGCTCGGCATCGATCGCTGGGTCCGCAACTTCCAGTACATCGCCTACTACGACTCCTGGGACGGCCGCCATCCCCGGGTCTTCGCGCCGGAGAACCGCCCGTACATCGAGTTCGAGTCCAGCGAACAGATCAACAACTACCTGCTGCGCGACGCCGAGGTCCGCGAGTACCTGAGCCGCCGCGGCGGCGTGCCGAGGGTCGCGATGGTGTTCTTCGACTCCGAGACCGAGGAGATCTGCCGGGAACAGGGCTACGACCTGATCCTGCCGCCCGATTCGCTGCGGCGGCGCCTGGATTCGAAGATCGTGACCACCCAGCTCGGCAACGAGGCGGGCGCCCCGTCGGTCCCGAACGTGCTCGGCCAGGCCGACAGCTACGCCGAACTCACCGCGCTCGCCGAGGACAGCGGCCTGGGCGCCGACCTGGTCGTGCAGACGCCCTACGGCGACTCGGGCAAGACGACGTTCTTCATCGCCTCTGAGCAGGACTGGGATGCCTACGCCGCGGACATTCGCGGGCAGCAGCTCAAGGTGATGAAGCGCATCAACAACCGGGCCGCGGCCGTGGAGGCCTGCATCACCAGGCACGGCACGATCGTCGGGCCGTTCATGACCGACCTGACCGGGTACCCGGAGCTCACCCCCTACAAGGGCGGCTGGTGCGGTAACGACCTGTTCCCCGACGCCCTGTCCGAAGCCGACCGGGCCGTCGCGATCGGCCACGTCCGCAAGCTGGGCGACCGGCTCGCGCGGGAGGGCTACAAGGGCTTCCTCGAGGTCGACGTGCTGGTCGACACCGATACCGGCGCGGTATACCTGGGCGAGCTGAACCCCAGGATCTCGGGCGTCTCCTCGATGACCAACGTGACGGCGGGCGCGTACGCTGACATGCCGTTGTTCCTGTTCCACCTGCTGGAGTTCATGGACGTCGACTACACGGTCGACGTGGAGGAGATCAACGAGCGCTGGAGCGCCCTCGCGGCCGTGGACGTCTGGTCGCAGCTGATCATGAAGGAGCCAGGCGACGATGTGGAGCGGATCCTGGCCGCCCCGCGCACCGGGTCCTGGCGGATGACCGACGGCGGCGCCCTCGCCTTCGAGCACGTCAGCAACGACTGGCATGAGATCACCAGCGAGGACGAGGCCTTCTTCATGCGCGTCTACGGCCCGGGCGACTACAAGTTCCACGGCGCCGACCTGGGCATCCTGGTCACCAAGGGCCGCATGCAGACCGCGGAGGGGCTCACCGAACGCTGCCGGCGCTACATCACGGGCATCCGGGCCCACTACCAGTCCGAGCCGCTGCCGGCTCCGCCGGCCGTCAAGCCCATCGCCTACGTCAAGTAGGGTTCCCGGCCGGGCGCAGGAACTCGCGCAGTACGGCCATGACGTCCTGCGCGGCGCCCGCCGGGGTGAGCTGCGGGTCGGCCAGCGAGAGCGGGATGCCCATCCCGTCCGTCGCGGCGATGGTAAGGACGGCGACCTTGTCCGGGTCGTAGGCGTCCCCGAAGGTCCCAAGTTCGATGCCGCGCCGCACCACCTGAGCCACCAGGCCCCGCCACGCGGTGTTGTCGCGCAGCGCGTCGGCCCGCATCTCCGCGTCCCTGATGCCGAAGTGCCACGACTCGATCCACAGCCGGCCGCCTTCCGGCGCGTCCGGCTGGTACCCGCTGAGCGACCGGGTGATGATCCGCTCGAGTTGCTCCCACGGGTCGCTGAGGCCGGCGACTTCCGCCTCCAGGGCGTCGATCTCCGCGCTGGAAGCGTGCCGGAAGGCCGCCACGAGCAGGTCCTCGCGTGAGCCGAAGTAGTACTGGAGGGTGCTGACCGGAACGCCGCTCTCGGCCGCCACGTCGGCGAACCGGGTCGCGTCCGCGCCGCGCTCGGCGATGACCCGGCATGCGGCCTCCAGCACCGCGATCTTGCGCCGGCCGGCCCGACGGCCGGGCCCGCGGCGCCCGTGCTGGTCAGCCCCGTGCTGGCTAGCCCCGTGCTGGCTAGGCCCGTGCTGGCTAGCCCCGTGCTGGCTAGCAGGGCCGCGGGCCGACACGAGGGGACCTGGCCCGGCGGCGGATTCCAGGCCCGCAAAGGTCATGACGAGTGACTCCCTTCGCCCTGCGCTGGCGCCGTGATCCCGTCCGCGAAGTACCGCGGCATGAACCGGGCCGTGACCACCATCAGGATCACCCCGACGACCAGCGAGCCGGCGCCAATCAGGAAGATACCGCCGATTCCGTGGAAGCTGGAGTAACTGCTGGCCGCCGGCCAGTACGACTTGATCGACAGGACAAACGCGCCGAGCAGGGCCAGCCCGCCGACCAGCGGCAGGATCCCCTTGACGACGAACGCGCGCACGCTGGTCAGCAGTTCGCGGCGGAAGAACCAGGCGCAGGCGAACCCGGTCAGGCCGTAGTAGAACGCGATCAGCAGGCCGGTCGCGGCCGCCGAGTCGGCCAGCACGTTCTTGGAGACGAGGGTCAGCATGACGAAGAACAGCGCCGACACCACGCCCATGGCCAGGGTGGCGACGGTGGGGGTGCGGTAGCGGGGGTGCATCCGGGCGAACCAGCCGGGCAGCGCGCGGTGCGCGGACATGGCCAGCACGGCGCGCGCGGTCGGCATGATCGTGGTCTGGGCCGAGGCGGCCGTGGAGGTCAGCACGCACAGCACGAGCAGCTTGCCCGGCGTGCTGCCAAGCACGGAGGAGGCCATCGCGCTGAGCACGTCGGTACTGTGCGCGGCCAGGAACGCGGGCCCGGCGTAGGCCAGCGAGGCGGCGCTGATCACCGCGAAGATCGCCACCAGCATCAGCGTCGCCATGACGGCCGCGCGACCCGGCGTGCGGGCGGCGTCCTTGGTCTCCTCGTTCACGCTGAGCGCGCAGTCCCAGCCCCAGTAGATGAACACGGCCAGCAGGAAGGAGTTCGACAGGCTGCCGAACGATCCGGTCCACGGGTTGAGCCACGCCGCCGACGGGTGCGCCGCGCCGGGCAGGGCGTGCCCGGTGCCCGCCTTGACCAGCGCGACCACCGCGAAGACGGTCAGCGCGCCGACCTCGATGACCAGCAGCACCTGCTGGAGGCGGGCGGACACCTCGATGCCCCGGTAGCAGACCCAGGTGAGCAGGGCGATGAACGCGACGCCGACCGCCGTCACCCAGAAAGCGCCGGCCGAGCCCGCGCCGACCAGCTGCAGGAAGTACCGGCCGGCGATCTGGGACAGGCTGGCCATCACGATGATGTCGGCCGCGATGATCCCCCAGCCGCCCATCCACCCGGTCCGGGGCCCGAAGGCCCGCGCGGTCCAGGTGAACGTGGTGCCGCAGTCCGGGTCGGCCTTGTTCAGCTCGCGGAACGCGTACGCGATGCACAGCATCGGCAGGAACGACACGATCAGCGTCCCCGGGCTGTGCACGCCGACCACGGCGACGATGAGGCCGAGCGTCGCGGCCATGCTGTAGGCGGGCGCGGTCGAGGAGACCGCGATCACCACGCTGGAGAGCAGCCCGAGCGCTCCGGCTCGAAGGCCCTTGCCTGCCGGAGCCGCGGACCCGGCGGCAAGGTCCGGAGCCGCGGACCCGGCGGCAAGGTCCGGAGCCGCGGACCCGGCAGCGTAGCGGGGCGGAGCGGCCGGCTCCGCGATGACGGTCGTGGTCATGATGTGTGCACCGCCTTCCGCCCGGCCGGGGGTGCCGGGCTCTACCGGTACTGTATTTCAATACCATATCTCTGTACAGGTTTTAAATACGGGAATTTGAAACTCTTCTCCTGGCGTTGTGTCTCAAGACCAGCGGAGGCAGTCGGCCACCCCGAGTAACCCTGGAGAAATGCCCAAACGGCTTCGTCCCTACGGCTCTGCCGTCGACGCAGAGTCCGCCGCACTGGCCCGGAGCCGACCAGGAGCGGCAGGGGAGCGCGCCGGCGACGTGGCCAGCGCGATAACGGCGGGCGACGTTGCCGGTCAGGCCGCGCAGGCCGTCCGGGCGCTGAACGAGCTCACCTCGGACAGCGCCGGCTTCGCCAGCCTGGGGAGCGTCCGCGAGGTCATCGCAAGCCTGCGAGGGATGAGTCAGGACCTGCCGCGACTGTGCGAGCAACTCGCCCGGATGCTCGTGATCCAGTGCGAGGACGGGCATATCACGCCGGTCCCGGGTCAGGATCCCGACTTGTGGGTGACCGAGGCGGTCGAGGCGCTCGCGGCAGCCGGACAGGCGGCGGACATGTTGGCCGCCGCCCTGACGCACGCCGAAAAGACCTCCGCCGAGCTGCGGCCCTTATCAGAGATTGCCGCGGTTCATGTCGATCAGGCGGCCGAGTACCGCTCCGGCGCTGACCCGCAGGCCGTCGTGCTCGTACTCGCTGGTCACCCAGCGGCGCAGGCCGCGGACCCCGCGTGCCGTGGCCATCGAGAACTCCCGGTCCACGTACATGTCGTCGTAGTAGACGGCCGCGGCCACGGGCACGTCGTTGGCCGCCAGGCGCGACGGGTCGTACAAGGGGGCCCAGTCGTCGCGTTCGGCCAAAAGATTGGCGGCGCCGCGCAGGGGATGCAGTACCGGGTCCGCGTCGATCATCCAGGGGTAGATCATCTCGCCGGTGAACAGCAGGGGAGCGGAGCTGTCCTCCTCCAGCGCCGGGCCGGCGTCGAACTCGGCGAACTCCGCCCTGACGCGCTGCGCGGCCCACCGGGTCGCGGACCCCTGGGCGTAGCAAGCCTCGTGCAGCACGGCGTACAGCGGCGCCGCGGCGAAGCTGAGCCTGGCCTGGACGCCGTACAGGAAGGCGTCGGCCAGATCGTCGCCCGCGAAGGGGTCCTCGAGCAGGTAGTGGAGCCCGTCGCTGCCGGTGCTCATGCCGAGCATGGAGCCGAGCGCCTGGAACGCCTGCACCGACAGCAGGGCCCCGTCCGGCAGCCGGACCTCGCGTTCGGCCAGGTATCTCGCGACCCGGCGCGCCTGCTCCGCGTCGTCCGGGTACCGCTCGTAGTGCGCGGCGTTCTTGGCGGCCACCGCGGGATACGTGCGCCGGTAGACGTCCTCGGCGCTCGCCGACAGGCCGGGCAGCCCCCCGGTGATCAACGCTTCGCGCACGCCGTGCGGGGCGAACGACAGGTAGGTGACCGTGCAGAAGCCGCCGAAGCTCTGCCCGAGCACGCTCCACGGCGCTTCGCCGATCAGCTCACGCCTGATCAGCTCGGCGTCGAGCACGATGCTGTCGGCGCGGAAGTGCGCCAGGTAGTCGGCCTGCGCCTGCGGCGAGCCCAGGCAGCCGAGCGTCCGCCGCGTCGCGGGGGTGGACCGGCCGGTGCCGCGCTGGTCGAGCAGGAGCACCCGGTAGTCCTCCAGCGCCCGGTCTAGCCAGGACTCCCGGCCGGCCGGCCGCGGCGACGGCTGGCCGGGCCCGCCCTGGAGGAACAGCAGCCACGGAAGTTCCGCGTCTGCCTTGCTGGCGGCGACGACCTCGCGCGCGAACACCTCGATCTGCTCTCCGTCCGGCCTGTTGTGGTCGAGGGGGACGGCGAACACGTGGTCGGTCAGGATCGTGCCGGGCTGGCGGTAGCGAGTCATGCCGCCGACGTTACGCCGGTAGGGTCAGCGTCATGGGGCACGGCATGCGGACGGTCAGCGTGGCCGAGCGGCGCGCGCGGCTGGCCGTTCGGCACCACCTCGCGCCAGGGGAGCGCGCCGGCACCGTCGCCGCCGCGGTCGCCGACATCGTGGGCCTGCACGGCACCGACCCCGCGTCGGTCTACCTGGGCGCCTGGGCCCGGACCGGTGAAGTCGATAAAGCGGCAATCGAGCGCGCGCTGTACGACGAGCGCGGGCTAATACGGATGCTCGGCATGCGCCGGACGGTGTTCGTCGTGCCCGCTGACCTGGTCCCGGTGGTCCAGGCCGCGTGTACCGACCAGATCGCGGAGCGCATGCGCCGACAGCTCGCCCGGGTCGTGCACGACGCTGGCGTCGCCGAGGACGCCGCGACCTGGCTCAAGGAGGTAGGCGAGGGCACCGTCCGGGTGCTGGCCGCGCGCGGCTCCGCGACCGGCGCCGAGCTCGCCAGGGACGAGCCGCGGCTGCGGACCCAGATCATCGCCGCGGCGGACAACCCCTACGGCGGGGCGGTGAACCTCACGACCCGGCTGCTCACGCTGCTGTCGGCCGAAGGTCTCATCGTGCGCGGCCGGCCGCGCGGCGGGTGGACCTCCAGCCAGTTCACCTGGTCGGCCGCCCCTCCGCGAACGGACCTGCCGGCCGCGGTGGCGCGGGCCGAGCTGGCCCGGCGGTGGCTGGCCGCGTTCGGCCCGGGCCTGCCCTCCGACCTGCAGTGGTGGGCCGGCTGGACGGCCGCGCAGACGCGGCAGGCGCTGAACTCGCTTGACGTCGCCGAGGTGGACCTGGACGGCGCGGCGGGCGTCGTGCTGGCTGGCGACGAGGATCAGGTCGCCCCGGCCGAGCCGTGGGCGGCACTGCTGCCCGCCCTTGACCCCAGCGCCATGGGCTGGCGGGAAAGGTCCTGGTACGTCGGCAGCCACGCGGCCGCGCTGTTCGACCGGTCAGGGAACATCGGGCCGACCGTATGGTGGGACGGCCGGATCGTGGGCGGCTGGGCGTGCCGTAAGGAAGGCGAGATCGCGTTCCGCCTGCTCGAAGACGCCGGAGCCGAGGCCGCCGCCGCGATAGCGGCCGAAGCGGACCGGCTCCGCGACTGGATCGGCCCGGACCCGCGCACGCGGGTCGTCCCTCGGTTCCGCACCCCGCTCGAACGCGAACTGGCCGATTAGGCATAATCCCCGCAGGGGGGGAACTATTACAGACGTGCTTATATTCATCATCTGGCTTTGCGTAATCGGACTCATCGTGGGCGCCATCGCCCGCCTGCTGCTGCCCGGCCGTGACCCCATCGGGATCTTCGGCACCATCGTCCTCGGGATCGTCGGCTCATTCGTCGGCGGGTTCCTCGACAACATCGTCCAGTACCACACGGCGAACGTGCACACCTTCCACGCCGTGGGTCTCATCTGGTCCGTCATCGGCGCCTTCGTGGTGCTGCTCCTGTTCCGGATGTCCGGCCTGGAGCGTGGCCACCGCCGCCGTCGCTGAGCGCACCATCGGCGGGTGCGAGCCTGCGGAATACCGGGCAGGCCTGCGGAAGCCGGCCTTCGCCGGGCGCCGCGTCCGGGTCCTGCCCGCCCGCGAGGGCTGGCTGCGAGAACGCCGGCTGCACCGCCGCTTCCGCGGCGCCTAGACCAGGTAGACGCTATCGCCCAGGCTGATCCGGCCGGGGTTCAGCACCTCGGCGTAGACACCGGCACACGGCTCGGGGCCGGCGTCCGGTATCGGGGCCAGCCGGTTGTGGCGGGCCAGCACCCGGAGGGCGTCGGTGTCGCGGGGGAGCGGGCCGTGCGCCAGGGTCGGGACCGCGCAACGCGGCGTGCGCGCGATGACGCGGAGGATCAGGTCGTCTCCGACGGCTAGGTACCGGTCCAGCCAGTCGTTCTCGGCGAAGCCACCGGCCGCGGTGCCGATGATCACGTTCGGGCGGTATCGCTCAGGATCGGCCACGCCGCGCGGGCTCAGCCCGGCGATGCGGTCGAGCGTGGCGGTGGTGATCAGGTGGAGCGCGGCGAAGTCGACGAAGGTGCCGGGCGGCGCGCCCGCGCCGATCTCGAGAACCTCGGCGGGCACCTCGGCGGTCACCCCGTCCTGTAGGACAGCCTCGGGAACGGCCCGGTCCAGCGACGCGCCGGGTGGCGGGGTCGCGGTCAGCGTGACCGGCTCGCTCAGCACCTCGGACAGGACCGCGTCGACATCGGAATCCGTGCTGTGGATGACCGCACCGTCCGGCAGCGTGATCCGCACGCCGTCGGCGGCGCCGTGACCTGCGGCGGGTTGTTCGGCGGCGGCGGACAGCGTGAGCAGGTCGCGCCAGAGCCTGGGGTACTTCGCGCTTGCGATCTTGCCCGTCCGGCGGCTGACCACGGCCAGGCGCCGGTCGCGGTCTAGGCCGCTGAACGTGACATCGCCGGCGTCCAGGTCCTCGCCCAGCATCGACTTGACCGGGTACCGGCGAAGCCTGGCTACTGTTCCGACCATGCTCTGATCATCGCAAGTCAGCGGCCGATGCCGCGGCCGGGGGAGTTCCCGTCGCGCAGCACCGCCGCGTTGTCGTAGATCTGCTGCAAGAGGCGCACCGTCTCGAGCGCGGCGGTGCCGGTTACCGGCGGTTCCCGGCCCGCGGTGACCGCATCGAGGTAGGCCGCGACGCTGGCCTGCACGGACGCCTGCCAGTCATCGGGCGGGACGGGCACCTCCCACCACCGCCGGTCGCGGAACATCGACAGGGGCGGGTCCGTGCGGTAGCCGACGTACCGCGACTCGAGGCCGGCCACGCGGAGGGTGGCGGCGCTGCCCGTGATCTCGATCTCGTCGTCGAAGGTCCCCGGCGGCCCGCCGTGATTGGCCTCTATGACGCCCAGGGCGCCGGACATGAATTCCAGGATGACCACGGCGAAGGTATCGCCTTGGCGCCCGGGCGAGTCGAGGATCGCGCGCACGCCGCGGACCGGCCCGAAGAAGTGCAGGGCGAGGTACAGCCGGTGCACGCCGGCGTCGGCCAGCAGCCCGCCGCCGGCCAGGTCCGGGGATGCCCGCCAGCCGCCCCACCGGGGACCCGCGCCCAGGCGCAGTCGGATGAGCACGGGCGTGCCGATGACGCCGGTGTCGATCAGCCGCTTGGCCTCGGTATGCGGGGCGTAGAAGAGCTGGTTGTGCGACACCCCGAGCGCCACGCCCGCAGCGGCCGCCGTGTCGACGAGCCGCTGGCCCTCCTCGACGGTGGTCGTGAGCGGCTTTTCGACCAGCACGTTCTTGCCCGCCCGGATCGCCTCCAGGGTCACCGGCAAGTGCAGGTGGTGCGGCAGGCACACGCAGACCGTACCGACCTGCTCGTCGGCGATCAGCCCGGCCCCGTCCTGGTAGCACCGCACGCCTTGAGCCTCGAACGGCGGCAGGAGCCCGCTCGCGGTGTCGGCCACGGCCATCAGGCGCGCCGAGCGTGACGCCCGCACCGCCGCGGCGTGGACCTGGCCGATCTCCCCGAGGCCGATCACCCCGACGGCACCGGACGCCGGGCCATTCACGGCTTTCCTTGCGTGTACACGGTGCCAGAGGATAGTGGCATGGAGTCGCTGGCCGCAGTCCTCGAGGAGCGGGCGTTCCGCTGCAGGCTGACGCCCGACCTGGCGCTCGGGTCGCTCAATGAGGCGGACGCGTTCCTGCGTGACCGCGGGATGCTGACCCGGACCGCGGACAGCGCGCTGCCGAGCCTATACGAGGCCTGCCACGAGGATCCCTACCAGCCGGGCAGTCCGGGCTTCGCGACCTGGCCCGCGACGAAGTGGCCGTGGTTCGGCGCGCTCGCGGAGCGCGGCCACCTGATCACCGGCGTCCACCGGGGCAAGAACCTGCTCGTCTGCGGCGAGGTGGCCCGGCTGCTCGACCCGATCTGCCGCGCCGAGATCACCCGCATGCGCGCCGCCGACCGCGGCGCGGCCCGGGTGCTTGACCACCTGGCGCGCGCCGGGCCGTCCGGCGTCGAGGACCTCCGCCTCGAACTGGGGATGAAGCGGCAGGAGCTGAACTCGCTGCGGGCGCCGATGGAGCGGTGCGGCGTGATCATCTCACGGTCGCTGCACGTCACCGGGGGAGAGGGGCAACCGCATTCCAGCGAGCTGGCGCGCTGGGACCAGGTGTATCAGGGGCCGGGCGGAGCGGACATCGATCCAGGCGAAGCGCTCCGGGACCTGGTCGCCGCTGGTGTTCGAGCTGCGGTGGCCGCGCCCGAGCGCGAGCTGCGGCGCTGGTTTTCCTGGCTGTGGTACTGGTCGGACTCGATCGTCGATGACCTCATCCACGACGGGCGCGCCCGTTGGCTGGACGGGCACATCGTCGCGGCCCACCGTGAATAAGGCTCGCTGCTATTGCGTTCGGGCGCGGGGATAAAGCAGACATAACTGGGCATACGTCAGGACCGACGCAGGCCCGGGCGGGGAACCATTGTTATCATCGTGCCGGTAAAGCGCCAAAAGGACTAACGTCGCAATTTCCGGAGCTTCGGAAGCCTTGGGGTGGGGACGCGCGTGGTGCGAGAGTTGGAGCCTTCTGATCCGCGGGAAATCGGGCCGTACCGGCTGCTCGGGCGGCTAGGCGAGGGCGGCATGGGCCGGGTGTTCCTTGGTCTTTCGGCAGGTGGCAGGCGGGTGGCGGTGAAGGTCATCCACGACAGGCTGGCTGCCGAGCCCGAGTTCCGGGTGCGCTTCCGGCGCGAGATCGCCGCCGCGCGGAAGGTAAACGGCCTGTTCACGGCCATGGTCGTCGACGCGGACGTAGACGGCCCGACGCCATGGCTGGCCACGGCGTACGTGGACGGCCCTTCGCTGGCGGACGCGGTACACGAGCACGGGCCGCTGCCCGTCGCCTCCGTCCGGACCCTAGCCGCCGGGCTGGCGGAGAGCCTGGCCGCGATCCACGCGGCCGGCGTGATCCACCGCGACCTCAAGCCGAGGAACGTCCTGCTCGCCGGCGATGGTCCGCGAGTGATTGATTTCGGCATCTCGCTGGCTGCGGGAACGACCGCGCTGACGGAGGCGGGTTTTGTGATCGGCTCGCCTGGATTTATGTCGCCGGAACAGGCTGAGGGCCGTGACGTCGGCCCGGCCAGCGACATTTTCAGCCTGGGGGCAGTTCTCGCCTTCGCGGCCACAGGCGAGGGACCGTTCGGAAACGGGTCGAGCAACGTGATGCTCTACCGGGTGGTCCACACGCCTCCGAACCTGGACCAGGTGCCCGATGACCTCCGGCCACTGGTGGCGCGGTGCCTGGAGAAGGAGCCGGGTTCCCGGCCCACCCCGGCCGATGTCCTCGCCGACGTGGGGCCGGTCCAGCCCGAGGCGGGCTGGCTGCCCGAACGCGTAACCCGCGCGTACTCGAGCGACCCGGTGCTGGCTGAGGCTCCGCAGGACGGTGGTACACACGGCATCCCTGATGCGGGCAGCCGGACGCAGGCCCCGGGCGGTCAGGTCGAAACGATGGGGACGCCACCCTCTCATGAAGGCCCAGCCGCGGTTGGCCCTGTCCGTCCTGCCGAGGACCGGTCTACGCGGCGCGGGCCACGGCGCAGGCTGGCTCTGGCCGGGCTCACCGTGGTGCTGCTGGCGGCGGGCGCCGCCACTGGCGTCGCGCTGACCGGCAGCGGATCGCGGGCCCATCCGCCGGTTCCGGCCGGCTCGGGCCGGGCCTCCGGCCAGGCCTCCGGTCAGGCCTCTGGGCGGGCCTCCGGTCAGGCCTCTGGTCAGGTCCGACGGGGCTGGACCTACCCCACGGTGGCCTCAGTCGATGGCAGCGCGGCCGTGGCGGACGGGGTCGTGTACGTCGGAGACGACAACGGCATCATGTACGCGATCGACGCCGACACGGGCAAGCTGCGCTGGAAGATCAGCACCCCGGGCTCCGGGACCAGCATCGTGGCCCGGCCCGCAGTGGTAGGCGGCACCGTCTATATCGGCAGCGAGAACGACGACGTCTACGCCCTGGACGCGGCCACCGACGCCATCCGCTGGAAAGTCAACACCACGGGGAGTGTCGACTCCAGCGCGGCGGTAGTGGCGGGAGTGGTGTACGTAGGCAATGACAATAACGAACTGTTCGCGCTGGACGCGGCCACCGGGCACGTCCGCTGGACGGTGCAGACCGGGGACAACGTGACATCCAGCCCGGCCGTATCCGATGGCACCGTCTACGTGGGCTGCGAAGACGACTTCGTCTACGCGGTCAACGCGGCCACCGGCCACGTCCGCTGGCAGCGGCACACCGGCGGGCAGGTCAACTCCAGCCCGGCCATATCCGGCGGGACGGTTTACGTAGGCAGTGACGACCGCAAGGTCTATGCCTTGGACGCTGCCACCGGGGCCATCGAGTGGACCCGCCTGACCGCGGGGAAGGTGGACTCCAGCCCGGCCATCTCCGGCGGGACCCTGTATATAGGCGGCGGCAATACGGTGTACGCCCTGGACGCCGCCACCGGCGCCATCGAGTGGACCCGGCCCACCGGGGGAGCGGTGGTATCGAGCCCGGCCGTATCCGGCGGCTTGGTCTACGTGGGCAGCGACGACGGCCAGGTGTACGCGCTGGACGCCGCCACCGGCGACGTCCGCTGGCACGTGCAGACCGGGGGACAGGTGAACTCCAGCCCGACCATCTCCAGCGGGATGGTCTACGTGGGTACCGACGACGACGCCGTGTACGCCCTGAACGCGGCCACCGGATCCTGACGGCATGCCCTTCTCGCCCACCGGCGTCAGCGCCAGCGTTCGGCGTCACTTTGTCAGTGGGTTCGCCTAGCCTCGGACCATGGACATCATCCTGATTCCCGGCTTCTGGCTCGACGGCTCGTCGTGGGACGAGGTGGTACCGGCCCTGGAGAAGGCCGGGCACCGCACGCACGCGCTCACGCTGCCCGGCATGGAGTCCAAAGACGCCGACCGCTCCGAGATCACGCTGCGCGACCACATCGACGCGGTGGTGCGGGTGATCGACTCCAACGCCCGAGCCGGCGGCCAGGTCGTGCTCGTCGGGCACTCCGGCGGCGGCGCGATCGCTCATGGCGCCGTCGACGCGCGGCCTGACCGGGTCGCCCGCGTGGTGTACGTAGACAGCGGCCCGCTCGGCGATGGCGGGCTCATCAACGACGAAATGCCAGCCGAGATGGGCGAGATCCCGCTGCCTGACTGGTCGCTGTTCGACGAGGCGGACCTGGTCGGCCTCGACGAGGAGCTTCGGGCGGCGTTCCGGGCTCGGGCGATCCCGCAGCCCGTGCACGTCGCGATCGACCGGCAGCAACTGTCTGACGAGCGCCGTTACGACGTGCCCGTTACCGTCATCGCGTGCGAGTTCCCGAGCTCGAAGCTCCGCGAGTGGATGGAGCAGGGGCATCCGTACGTGCGGGAACTGGCGAAAATCCGGGAGGTTGACTACGTCGACCTGCCCACCGGCCACTGGCCCCAGTTCACCCGGCCCGAGGAACTCGGGCAGGCGATCGTCGCGAGCATCAGTTAAGAACGGCACCACAGTCTTTCGCTGACCGTGAGCCGGGTCGAGACAGCTTCTTGGTGACCTGGCCGTAGCGCCACTGAACCCGCCACCGGCAGTCCCGCGTATCAGGAGTGTGCCCCCACCGTCTTGCGAGCCCGACGGGTCCTGGTTCTCGCCTCTGATCGCGGCCCGGCCCCGCGTCCCGGTCCAGGATTGGCGGCGGCCCGTAGTGGGCCTGGCTCCGTTGCCGTCGCAGCACCAGCGGGGCGGGGTGGAAGTTCACTGGGAGCAGCCGCCCGCGCCGGGCATCCAGGCGCACCTGCCGGTGCCTGCGCAGTTCCCGCCCGCCGAGCCGCAGCCCGTCAAGCTGCTCCCACCGGGCACGCCAGGCCAGCCGTGCGCGCCTGAGGCTCGCGTCCTGAAGGCCCCGAAGCACGCTATCCGCCGGGCCGGGGGTCAGGTGGAGCCCCGGCACGCAGCGGCGCGGGCTTCTCGGCCAAGCCCCAGCCGCGGGCTCCTGGGCCGGGCCTGGTCCGCCGTCGCCGCGAGGTTAGGGAACCCGGCCAGCCTGTCGAAGGCCACGGCCAACGGCTAGCCCGCCCTTACGAGCGGAACAATTGCGGCCAACTCCGGCTCTTTGGTCAGCAAGTATTACCAATTCGTGACATGGCACTCTGTGTTCGAACCGTGCTGTGAAAGCAGGCCGTGTCCGTAGTAAAGCGCCTAGTAGCCGCAGCCGCCTTCAAGGAAGCGCCGTGAATTCAAGACACAAGCACCGCCGACCGCGGAAGTTCCGGCGAACCGGTCGGCATACCACTCCGTCCCAGGTCGAGAAGATGGCAGAGGTTGCCGGCAAGGCGGCCCCTGCGATCGCGATCGCAGGCGTGCTGGTCACGTCATCGCCGGCGCACGCGGCCACCAGCGCCGGCGTGACCGCCGTGACCGTCTCCGAGCAGGTGCACACCGACGCGCTCACGCGACACCAGCAGGCACCCGCCCGGACCTACACCGTCAGCCCGGGCGACACGCTGTCCGGGATCGCCCAGCGGTACTACGGCGATTCGGCGGACTGGACCTGGATCTACGACGACAACGAGTCCGTGATCCAGAACCCCAACGACATCTACCCAGGTGAGGTCCTGAAGATCCCGTACGGCCAGCCTGACGACCAGTCCGCCAGCGCCAGCGCCGCCGCCACCGTGCTGACTTCTGCCGCCAACCTGAGCGGCACGCTGAGCTGTCCCCAGCTCGAGGAGCTGTGGGAGGCAGGCGGCGGCACGCAGGGCGAGGCCTTCATGGCGGCCGAGATCGCTATGGCCGAGTCCGGCGGCAACCAGTACGCCACAGGCACGGTCGGCGAGCGCGGATACTGGCAGATCAACCCCAATCACGGCTCGCTGTCCACCTACGACCCGCTCGGTAACGCCCAGGCCGCCGTGATCATCTCCGACAACGGCACCAACTGGACGCCCTGGACGACCTACACCAGCGGCGCCTACATCGACCGCTGCTGACCACGCTCGGCCGCACCGCCGTCGTTTCCGAGTACGGCCTCGACGCCGCGGGGGAGTTTCGCCGACGAGCCCGAGCCTGCGGGTGGTCCGGGTGAGCGCCACGTACAGGTCAGCCCGCCCGCGCGGCGATGCCTGCTCGATCCCGGCCGGGTCGACGACGATCACCGAGTCGAACTCAAGTCCCTTGGCTTGCTCGGGAGTAAGGACCGCCACCGGGGCGTCGAGATCCGGCCCGGGGGAGAGGCCTAGTGTCGCGGCCGTCTCGGCGGCGCGGGCCACCGGTACGATGACGGCGACGCGCCCGGGCCAGCCACGTGAGAGTAGCAGTAACTTGGTCGTTATTTAGGGTAATTATCGAAAAGCCGCTGTCTCGTATATCTTCTGCGTCTAGGGCCGAGATAGCTCAAACCTACTTACCGATGATGAATGGCTCGCTATTGGCTATAGTGGCTTAAAGCGGTATAATACGTACCCGGCAAGCTGTTCACCAGCACATCAAACACCGGCGAGGTCAGGCTGGGTCGAGGCCAAGGGGTCGGCAAAGTCCTGGCTGGCAGCGATTGGCATTGGGTCTAGGGGTGTCAGGTATCGCCTTTCCGAGGTAGGAAGCGGCCAGGGCCCACCAGCTCCGGCGGCTGGCCGCCGCAGCGCCGGGCGCAGCGTCCCTCCGGGGGTCCTGCGGAGATCGCGGCAGCTCGATCACCTGGTAGGCCCGGACGCTGCGGGCGTTGACGGACCTCAGCCGGGCCAGGGCTTCCTCGCGCCACGGCTCAGGCTCGCCATCGCGCTAGGAGGGAGCCAGGAGGTGCGGCGCGATATTCGGCCGGAGGGACCTCGTGCGCGATAGGCAAGGCGGTCAGCGCGACAAGCGTGAGGCACTGGCCATCTACAGCGAGACTAGCCATCGAATACGGCCAGGTTGAGTGAGACCTGGCCAACAAAACTAAGACGAGACGTCATTTCAACTGAGAAGGGACACCAGCCGTCGCCGTCGGGGGGCCGAGATCGCGTGAACTTTACATAATGCTGATTATCGGCGTTCATGGGAACGAGCCGAGGTGGCTGACATGGAGCTGTCCCGTCTCACGGACGGAAGATGCCGAATCTCACTCATCCTGTCGGAGGTCATGTCGATGGATGATCCATACGACAAGAACGGCCCGCGCGTACCACGGGTCGATGTCCCGCGAACAGGCAACGCGATGAATCAGAGGCAACCATGACCATCACCATCGACCCGGGGTCGACCGTGCCGATCTGCGCAACCTGCTGCTGGACTCTCTCCCCGAACACGCGGTGCGCTGGGGCCACGCGTTCGAATCCGCCGACAATGGCCTGCTGCACTTCGCCGACGGCAGTAGTGCGACGTACGACCTGCTGGTCGGCGCCGACGGCGCGGACTCCAGGGTCCGCGCTCTGCTTAGCGACGCCCGACCGGCACACACCGGCCAGAACGTCGTCGAGCTGGCCGGACGACTCTGCCGCCGCCGTCAGAGAATACGAACGCGAGATGTTCGAACGCACCAGCGCTGCCGGCCGACAGTCCGCGCACGTCCAGGAAATCCTGGCGTCGCCGGACGCCAGCCAGAGAATGCTCGCATTCTTCCAACCTGGCTGAATGTAACCGACCGCGGATCCCGCGGGCGCCACACCGCCCGGCCATGCTCTGCTTTGGACGGCAGGTCTACACGTTTCGTGCTGTTCTGTGTAGTAGCCTTGTTTGCATGGAGCGATCTGGCTATCGGCTGAACGTCACCCTCGATCCCGAGCACGCGGCACAACTGGCGCGGCTAGCGGAACGCACCCACGTGCAGGAAGGCACTCTGGCACGGTCACTGCTCTCTACTGCCATCGAGGAAGCTGATCCCGACGCGCGCAACATCGGCGAGATACTCGATGGCATCCCAGGCGCCTACGGGCACGCCATGCACAGCCTGGATCGCGCCCGGGCGGGAGAGACAATCTCGCTGGACGAGTTCTGACGTTGTCCCAGGTCAGGCTGAGCGTGGATGCGGTCAGAGACCTTGACCGCATGATCATCACGCACAGCCTCCCCCAGGACACCAAGGAGCGCGTCAGGCGCTCACTACGCCCGCTCGAGCAGTTTCCCCGTATCGGACGGAAACTTGAGGGCCGCTGGGAGCCGCTGCGGTTCATCCTCGGGCCGTGGCGGTGGATGTTGGTCCTATACAGCTACGAGGAGCCGGACGATATCGCCCTGGTGGTTGCCTTTCAGGACGCGCGATCGTCCTCCGCAGCAACCTCGTCATGATTTCTCAGTCATCACGTGGCCATGAGGCCGGTCCAGTAGTTTGCGGACGGTGCCGGCCAGCCGGTCGTAGTCGTCTGGGGCGTTGTACGGCGCCGCCGCGATGCGCAGGTAGCCGACTCCGTCGAAGTAGATCGGCGCGACCTCGACACGCTGCTGCGACAGGGCGTCGTAGAAGGGGTCTACCTGATCGGGAGAGGTGAGGACGCCACCCGGCAGCGGTATCAGCCGCATAGCAGGCGCGGGTGTGGGCGGAAGCCGCTCAAGCGTGGCCCCCAGCGCCTCGGCCACCCTCTTCTGACCGTCGGTCACCAGGTCGGAGAGCCGGGCTACGGCGTCCCAGCCGCCGAGTGCTTCCCAATATGCCAGGCCGTCCGCGGCCGCCAGCCAACCGGCATAGTCCCAGGTGCCGGGATAGTCGAACGCCTCGGCGTACCCATCGTCCAGTTGCCAGCTGAGCACGGTCGGCGTCACCCTGGCTTCTGGTCGGCTCCACAGTATTGCGCTGCCGCGAGGGGCATACGCCCATTTGTGCAGGTTGCCGATCCAGTAGTCGGCACCGAGCGCCGGGATGTCGTCTGGAAGCTGGCCGGGTGCGTGCGCGGCGTCGATCAGCACCGGCGCCCCAACGTCGGCGGCAGCGGCGGACACGGCCGCGACCGGGACGACGGTGGCGGTCGGCGAAGTGATCCGGTCGACCACGACCAGCCGCGTGTGGCGCGAGCAGGCGGCGGCATACGCCGACACGATCACGTCATCCTCGGCGCCGACAGGAAACGCCGCATCGACGATCCGCGCGCCGGCTCGGGCCGCGTGATGGCGGAGCGCCTTGCGGACCGCTCCGTAGCCATGGGTGCTGATTACCAGTTCATCACCAGGATGCAGCACCAGCGAGCCGAGAACTGCGGACGTTCCCTCGGACACGTTGCGTACCCACGCCGCGCGGGACGGGTCGACACCGAGGAACCCCGCCGCGCGCTCCCGCGCCGCGGCCACCAGCCCGCTGACCTCGACGCGGTTGAAGCGGTGCGGATTGCGTTCGGCACGCTCGCGCCAGGCGGCGGCAGCCTGGCGTACGACGACCGGCGCGACGCCGAATGCGCCGTGGTTGAGGTGTAGAACGTCAGGATCGAGGCCGAAGGCCTCTAGCAGCGCACGGTCCACGCATCCGATTTTGTCAGCCGGTGCTGGTCATCGGGTTGGGCGGCCTGCTGGCACGTAAATTGCGGCCCAGCTGTGTTCCCGCCACTCCCCCAGGCCTCCGCGGCGCCTGGCTGGTCGGCCTCGACGCTGAAGTCACCTGGAGCCGCTTGCGATCTTGCGTATCGTATCTCTGCTCGTATGACCATCTGGTAATAGCATATATATCGTGATAGATTTCGAGCTGACCATCATCATTGTCGACTTGCGGCTCCGCCCTGCGGCCTGCCAACAGGTTATGAGGAGATGGAACGAGTGTCCCGTCCTATGAACCGAGTTGAATGGCTCGGGGAGCAGACCAGCGCAGGTTGTGTCGAGCGGTCGTTCCTGATACGCAGCCGTTCTGGGAGCGTGCCGGGAGTCCTGTGGTCGCCCGGGACTGTGCCGGCTCCCCCGCTGGTCCTGCTGTTCCATGGCGGGAGCGGCCACAAGCGCAGCGAGCGTCACCTGCGGATGGGGCGCTGGCTCGCCTCGGCGGCAGGCCTCGCCGTCCTCGCGATCGACGGTCCCTACCACGGCGACCGCGTGGCGTCGCCGATGGCACCCGCCGTTTACCAGCAGCTGATCGTCGACGAGGGCATCGGACAGGTCACGGCCCGGATGACCGAGGACTGGCTGGATGTCGTCTCCGCGCTGGCCGCCGAGGGGCTCGCCGATGATACGAAGGTCAGCGTTTTCGCAATGTCGATGGGCGTGCGGTTCGGGCTGCCGGTCGCTGCCGCGCTCGGATCAGGGGTCGGGTGTGCGGTGTTCTGCAAATTCGGGATCCGCCAGACCGGGTTGCTCCATCCCGGGCTCTGCTCCCCCGGCCTGATGATGGCGGCCGCGCGTGCCGTAGCCGCCCCGGTGTTGTATCACGTTCAGTGGGATGACGAGATGTTCCCCCGCGACGGGCAGTTCGAGCTGTTCGACGCGCTGGCATCTGCCGACAAGCGCCTGTTCGCGAGGTCAGGCCCGCACGCGGAAACGCATCCCGACGATGAGACGTCCTGGCAGGAGTTCATCAGGACCAACACACCGGTTGCCTGCGGCCGTTGATAGCAGGCGACGCGGGTCCGGCCGACAATCGCCTCGCGTCTGGGTGGGGGCATTGACATCATGTCGGCATGCCGTTCCCGAACCTCGAAGGAAAGCACGCCGGCCGACCCTACGTGACGGCGCGCGGCCTGCTGGGTTACCACGAGTCGCGGGGCAGCGCGCGGGATCCTGCACCCCGCGCCGTGGTGCTCACCTGGCAGGCCCGCCTGGAAGACCGGGTGCGGGAGCGGCGCGACCACCAGGCGCTGCACAGCGCTGGAGTTGGCTCGGTGCTTCTGCGGCTGACTCCGGACCTGGGCCTCGCCCGGCTCCCCATCGGGGCGCCAGCTGCGGCCATAGCCGTCGAGGAGCTGTCCGCGCGCGGCACGGAAGTGTTCATCGGCATCGGTACCGCTGGCGCGATCAACGAGCGGCTGGCCGTCGGCGACCTCGCGGTCTGCTCCGCGGCGCTCAGGGACGAGGGAACATCCCATCACTACGCACGGCCGGAGCCCTTTGCCTTGCCGGACCCGGGCCTCACCGCACGCCTGCGGGAAGCGCTGCCCGCAGCCGCGCACGGCCCATCCTGGACGACCGACGCGCCTTACCGGGAGACCGCGGAGGAGATCGCCGACTACCGCGCCGAGGGGATCCTCACCGTCGAGATGGAAGCCTCCTGCCTGTTCACCGTCGCTAGGAGCACTGGCACCGCGGCCGCCGCCGCCTTCGTCATATCTGACGTGCTGCACGGGGAGCAGTGGGAGCCGCGCTTCGGCTCCGCCGACATCCTGGCTGGCCTGTGGACGCTCTTCGAAGCCGCCGAGGCCTGCCTGGCCTCTTAACCCGCGAGGGCCTCGGTCAGCTGCCGACGTAGGCCGCGAGGTGCTCACCGGTCAGGGTGGAGCGGGCGGCGACGAGATCGGCCGGCGTGCCCTCGAATACGACCCGGCCACCATCGTGGCCGGCGCCGGGACCGAGGTCGATGATCCAGTCGGCGTGCGCCATCACCGCCTGGTTGTGCTCGATGACGATAACCGACTTACCGGAGTCGACGAGCCGGTCGAGCAGGCCGAGCAGGTGCTCCACGTCGGCGAGGTGCAGGCCGGTGGTCGGCTCGTCGAGGACGTAGATGCCGCCCTTGTCGGCCATGTGGGTGGCCAGCTTGAGCCGCTGCCGCTCGCCGCCGGACAGCGTCGTGAGCGGCTGGCCGAGGCTGAGGTACCCGAGCCCGACGTCGGTGAGCCGGCCGAGGATCGCGTGCGCGGCCGGGGTGCGCGCCTCTCCCGCGCCGAAGAACTCCCCCGCCTCGGTCACCGACATCGCGAGCACCTCGCTGATATCCCGGCCGCCGAGGCGGTATTCGAGCACCGATGCGTCGAACCGCTTACCCTCGCACACCTCGCAGGTTGTGGCGACGCCGGCCATCATCGCCAGGTCGGTGTAGATGACGCCGGCGCCGTTGCAGTTGGGGCAGGCACCCTCGGAGTTGGCGCTGAACAGCGCCGGCTTCACTCCGTTGGCCTTGGCGAAAGCGTTGCGGATCGGGTCGAGCAGCCCGGTGTACGTCGCCGGGTTGCTCCGCCGCGAGCCCCGGATCGCGCCCTGGTCGACCAACACCACACCCGCGCCGGCCGGGATCGACCCCTGCACGAGCGAGCTCTTGCCCGAGCCGGCGACGCCGGTGACCACGACCAGCACCCCGAGCGGGATGTCGACGTCGACATCGCGCAGGTTATGCGCCGTCGCTCCGCGGATCTCCAGCGCGCCCGCGGGCTTCCGCACCGTCTCCTTGACGCCGGCCCGGTCGCCGAGATGGCGGCCGGTGATGGTGCCGCTGGCCCGTAGCTCCTCGACGGTGCCCTCGAAGCAAACGGTGCCGCCCGCCGCGCCGGCGCCGGGGCCGAGGTCGACGACGTGGTCGGCGATCGCGATCGTCTCCGGCTCGTGCTCCACGACGAGCACCGTGTTGCCCTTGTCCCGCAGCCGCAGCAACAGGTCGTTCATCCGCTGGATGTCGTGGGGGTGCAGGCCCGCGGTGGGCTCGTCAAGGACGTAGGTGACGTCGGTCAGCGGCGAGGAGCCGAGGTGACGGATCATCTTGACGCGCTGGGCCTCGCCACCCGACAGCGTGCCCGACGGCCGGTCGAGCGAGAGGTAGCCCAGCCCGATCACCGAGAATGAATCGAGGGCCTGCTGCAGCGTCGCGAGCAGCGGCGCCACCGACGGCTCGTCGAGGCCGCGGATCCACCCGGCCAGGTCGGTGATCTGCATCGCGCAGGCATCGGCGATGCTGATTCCGTTGATCAGGCAGGACCGGGCCAGCTGGCTTAGCCGGGTGCCGTCGCACTCCGGGCACGTGGTGAAGGTGACCGCGCGGTCCACGAACGCCCGGATGTGCGGCTGCATCGCCTCCTTGTCCTTGGACAGCATCGACCTCTGAATCCGAGGGATAAGGCCCTCGTAGGTCATATTGATGCCCGCGATCTTCATCCTGACCGGCTCATGGTGCAGGAAGTCGTGCAGCTCCTTCTTGGTGTAGTTGCGGATCGGCTTAGCCGGATCGACGAAGCCCGACTCGGCGTACAGCCGGGAGTTCCAGCCGCCCCCGGTGTAGCCGGGAACAGTGATCGCGCCCTCGTTGAGCGACTTGGACTCGTCGAGAAGCTGGTTAAGGTCGATATCGGAGACCGAGCCCCGCCCTTCGCAGCGCAGGCACATGCCGCCGGTGACGCTGAAACTGCGGCGCTCCTTCACGGTCTTCCCAGCACGCTCGAACGTGACCGCACCCGCTCCGCTGATTGAGGCGACGTTGAAGGAGAACGCCTGGGGCGATCCGATGTACGGCTGCCCGAGTCGGCTGAACAGGATGCGGAGCATCGCGTTGGCGTCCGTGGCGGTGCCGACCGTGGAGCGGTTGTCGGCACCCATCCGCTGCTGGTCCACGATGATCGCGGTCGTCAGCCCTTCGAGGACGTCGACCTCGGGCCGCGCCAGCGTCGGCATGAAGCCCTGCACGAAGGCGCTGTATGTCTCGTTGATCAGCCGCTGCGACTCCGCGGCGATCGTGTCGAATACCAGCGAGCTCTTGCCCGAGCCGGAGACGCCGGTGAACACCGTCAGCCTGCGCTTGGGGATCTCGATGCTGACGTCCTTGAGGTTGTTCTCGCGCGCGCCGTGCACGCGGATCAGGTCGTGTCTGTCGGCAACGTGCAGCGCAGGCGACCGCGTGTCCGTCCTCGTGGCGTTGCTCATCGAGGCTCCGGCGGTCAGGCAGGGTCCTGGACCAGCCCCAGGACGTTGCCATCGGGGTCGGTGAAGGTAGCCACCAGGCGGCCACCGCCGACGTCATGCGGGGCCTCCTTCACGGCGGCGCCGGCCGCGGTCACCTCGGCCAGCTTCGCCTCGATGTCCGAGACGTGCCAGAAGGCCACCGGTGAGGTCATGCCCTGCGCTGCGCCGCCCGGCACCAGCCCGATCTGCTGGCCGGCGGCCTCGAAACCGACGTAGTAGGGCGCGTCGGCCATCGGCGGTACGCCGAGCAGTGCCTCGTACACCGGCTTGGCCTTCGCCAGGTCGGACACGGGATGCAGCACGGTCTTGATTCCCTCGGTGGGAGAGCCGGTCATGGTCGCTCCTGAAGTCGCGGGTCACAGCTATCCGATGTGTCTGGTCAGGAGTCAGGCTAGCCGCGGCTCCGCGACCCGTGCTTCTCGATTCCTGCTCGGTCTGCCGACCGCCGCAGGCACCCCCGGCTCCCCCGGGTCATTCTCCTTGTCGCGGGCCAGGGTCGGTGGCGTCGGCCGCGGCGCGGCGCATCGGCCCCTGCGCCAGTTCGGGATGGTCGTACTCGTCGTGCCAGTTCCACCAGTCGTACGGTGCGGTCTGGGGATAGCCCTCGGGCGAGTCCTCCCACGACTCCTGGCGCCCGAGCGCGGTCAGGTCCAGGTAGCTCCAGGTGCTCCCCAGCGCCTCGTCGCCGCGGTTGTCGACGAAGTAGGTGCGGAACACCCGGTCGCCGTCGCGGAAGAACGCGTTGGTCCCGTGCCATAGCTCCACGCCGAAGTCGGCATCCCAGTCGTCGGTGATCGTGTACCAGGGCATCGACCAGCCCATCCGCGCCTTCAGGCGGGCGATATCCGGTTGCGGGGCGCGCGAGGCGTAGGCGAACGTGGTGTCGCGGGCATTCAGGTGGATGACGTGGGCGACCTGGTCGGCCATCATCGAGCAGCCGTGGCACGCGTGGTCGGGCCAGCCGATCACGCCGGGCTCGAAGAAGGCGCGGTAAATGACCAGCTGGCGACGGCCGCCGAACAGGTCGCGCAGGGTCGCCGTGCCCGCGGGTCCATCGAACTCGTAGTCCTTCTCCACCGCCAGCCACGGCATCCGCCGGCGCTGCGCGGCCAGCGCGTCCCGGGCTCGGGTCACCTCCTTCTCCTTCACCAGCAGCCGCTGGCGTGCGGCCTCCCACTCCTCGGGCGTGACGATCGGGGGTGTCTCCATTCGTGCTGTCCGCCTTTCATTGGGTTTGGTGAGGCTGAGGCAGGCCCGGGAGCACCCGGTCGAGGTGGTCCTTAAGCGCGTCGAGCCTGCCGTCCCAGTCGCGGGCCAGTGCGGCCAGGAACTGCTGCGCTACCTGCATGGGCGCGGAGCACAGCCGGTACCGCACCCGGCGCCGCTCCCCCGGCTCGGCCGTCACCAGGCCGGCCTCGGCCAGCAGGGCCAGGTGCTTGGCGATCGCCTGCCGCGTGATCGGAAGGCACCCGGCCAGGTCAGTGGCCGTGGCCGGACCCTGCGAGGCGAGCCCGGCCAGGATGGCGCGGCGGCTCGGGTCGGCCAGGGCGACGAAGACCTGCTCGGCGATCGCCTCAGCGTCACGCGGCATCGAGGTAGTCGACCAGCTCGCCCAGCTCACTGGCCCAGCCCTGGGTGTTGCCGTCGTAGGCCTTGCCGTAAGCCTCTTCCGGTAGCTGGGCGAAACCGGTCTCGGTGACGGTCAGCCGCGTGCCCGCACCGGCCGGTTCGAGCGTGAACTCGACATAAGTGCGACGAGGGTCGTCCTCGGGCAGCCCGTAGATGGGCCAGGTGAACCCGAACACCGTCGGCTCCTCCACCCGTTCCACGCGCATCTCTACCGTGGGCCCGTCGGTCCACGTCATCCGGGCCTGCCCGCCCGGACGCAGGTCGATCGTCGCCTCGTTGCCGAACCAGGTGCCCAGCCCCTCGGCCGTGGTAAGCGCTGCCCACACCCGGCCCGGCGGGTGAGCGATCTCCACGGTCCGCTCGATGCGATCGGGAAAGCCCATGACTGCCTCCAGCAAAGTAGCAACCGAACGATTGCTACTTTATGGCAACCAGCTGGTTGCGTCAAATGGCCAGCAGCGTTGCCGGGTGCCGGGCGGCTACGTCTGGGCGGCTGGCTTGATGAAGGTCAGGCGGCGCATGTCGTCGGCCGACAGCCGCAGCGCGCCCGCGGCCACGTTGGCCTCCAGGTGATCCGGGTTGCCGGTGCCCGGGATGGCCAGCACGTGCGGCCCGAGCTGGAGCGTCCAGGCCAGCCGGACCTGGGCGGTGGTCACTCCATGGGCAGCCGCGATCGCGGCGACCACCGCGCCGTCGGTTAGGCCCGCACCCGTCTCGCGCCCCTGCCCGGCGATCGCGAAGAACGGCACATACGCCACGCTCTCCTGGCCGCAGGCCAGGAGGAACTCATGCTCCGCGGCGGGCGCGCCGATGCCGAACGAATTCTGCACGCAGACCACCGGCGCGATCGCAAGGGCCTGGGCCAGGTGCGCGGGCGTGACGTTGGAAAGGCCCAGGTGCCGGATCAGCCCGGCGTCGCGCAGGCCGGCCAGCGTCCCGAAATGCTCCGCGATCGACCCGGTCGTCATCCGGCGCGGCAGGCGCAGGTTCACCACGTCGAGGTGGTCGAGGCCTAGCTGCCGCAGGTTCTCCTCGACCTGCCCGCGCAACTGCGCCGGGCTGGCCCACCACCATTCTCCGGAGGGATCCCGGCCCGGCCATACCTTGGTCGCGATGACCAGGCCGTCCGGATATGGCGCAAGGGCCCGGTTGATCAGCTCGTTGGCGGACCGCAGCGGCGAGAAGTAGAACGCGGCGGTATCGATGTGGTTCACGCCGAGATCGAGCGCGCGGCGCAGCACCGTGGTCGCCCGGTCGCGGTCCATCGGCGTGCCGTCGGCGTTGCTGGTCAGGCGCATCGCGCCCAGGCCGATCCGGTTGACCGTCAGGTCACCGAGCTTCCAGGTGCCCGCCGCGCCCGCGGTGATCATCTCGCTGGTCACCCAACGGAGTCTGTCACGGGCGGCCAACCCCGGCGACCTTACGTTTTGCTGGTGTTCCAGGTATTTTGGCGCATGATGCCATCTACCTTGTCTGTCCTCGGGGCCGACGCTGCGGGGGTGCCGCCTTGACGGACGAGGTTGACGCCCGGGCCGAGACGGGACCGGGGGTCGATACGGGAACGGGGGCAGGAACCCGAACGGGGGCCGCGCTGTCGGCGTCGTCCGAGCCGGAACTGGTGCCAGCGCGCGCTCCGCGCCGGTACGGGGTACGGCGGATCCTGCTCGCCGCGCTCGCCTTGGCCGTCCTGATCAGCGTGATCGTCATCGAGCGGCATACCCTGGCCAACTCGCTGCACGTGCTGGCGCACCTGAACTGGGCCTGGTTCCTGCTCGCGCTGGCGTCCGAAGCCGTCTCACTGACCAGCTTCGGGCTCAGCAGGATGCTGCTGGTGCGCGTCAACGGCCGGCGCACCCGTCTCAGCTCGGTCATGGCGATCACCTACGCGGCGAACGCGCTGTCGATCTCCGTGCCATTCGCAGGTGCCGAACTGGCCATGGTGTTCTCGTACCGCCAGTTCCGCAGGTACGGCGTCGACGCGGCCACCACCGGGTGGACGCTGGCCGTGTCGGCGATCTTCTCCACCTCCGCGCTCGCTTTGCTCCTGGTCATCGGAGCGCTCGCCGGCAACGCGTCACTGGCCAGCGCGGCCGGACTGGTCGGAGCGTTCATATTCATCATCCCGGGCGCTGCGGTCCTGCTCGCGCTGCGCTTCGAGACCGTGCGGAAGATGCTGCACCGGGTTATCGCCTGGCTGGTGGGCCTGTCCAGGAGCATCTTCGGCGTCCCGGGGCAGGGAGTCAACGGGCTGGACGAGTTCCTCGACCGGGTGGCCAGCATCCGAATGTCCTGGATCCAATACGCCGAGGTGTTCGGCCTGGCGGTGCTGAACTGGGCCGCGGACTGCGGGGCGCTGGCCTGCGCCATCCGGGCCACGGGGCAGTCCGTCCCCTGGCACAGCCTGCTGCTCGTCTACGGCGCCGGGGCCGCGGTCGGCAGCACGGGTATTACGCCGGGCGGATTCGCGCTGGTCGAGCTCGCCCTGACGGCCGCGCTGACCGCGGCAGGGCTGCACCGCTCGCCGGCGCTGGCCGCCGTGCTCGCGTACCGTCTGGTCAACTTCTGGCTGATCCTGATCGCCGGGTGGCTCCTGATGGCCTACCTGGCCCACCGCCGCGTGCCACCGGGTGAAGATCCCTCCCGTCCCCCGGGCCCCTCCTCCCCCCGAGCCTCGCCAACGGCGACGGAGCATAGGGCGCAGCGCGGACGCCGACGTCAGTCCCGGTCGGCCAGGCGCGGGTTGCTGGCCTCGCTTTCGCGCGCGACCCGGCGGTACGCGTTGGCGATGATGAGCATCGGGATCGCGCTGATAAGCAGGACGGGGCCGCTGCCATAGGCGACCGCGGCAGCTAGCGCGGCGAGCGACAACCCGACCGTGGCCGCAGGAGCCGACGAGGCCATGCCGATGACGGTGTCCTGGGCGGCGCCGATCGCGTCCGGCTGGAGCCTGGCCGCAGGAGCCGGAACGCGTCCCGCGAAAGCAGCGGACTGACCCGCCATCTGTTCTCCTCACTAAGGCGCCAGCCCGGTGTGTCCGCGCGAGCCGGCCCCGGCCAGCTCACCCAAACGATCATATAGATCACATTCTGTTACCAGTAGGTACGGTTGAAAGCACCGCGGTTGCCCGGGCCCGCTTCCGGGTTAGGGTGCGTGAGTGACAACCTCGAAGGCAACGAGCCTGGACCGGACCCTGTCTGCCGACCTTCGCATCCAGTGCGATGACGTCTGGGCTGGCCTGCACGCTCATCCGTTCCTGCGCGAGCTCACCCGCGGGACCCTGCCCCTGGACAAATTCCGCTTCTTCATCGAGCAGGACCTGATGTTCCTGTCCCCCTTCGCCCGCTGCATGGCCATGGGCGCGGCCAAGGCACGCAGCGAGGCGGAGCTCGAGTTCTTCACCAAGCAGGCCGACGGGATCATCCGGCTGGAGATCCCGAGCAACCGGCGGCTGCTCAAGGACGTGATCCGCCGGGGAGCACAGGACCAGGGCGGCTCCCTCGCGATGGCCCCGGCCAACGTGGCCTACACCAGCTTCCTGATGGCCACGGCGGCGGAATACGGCCCGCTTGAGATCATCGCCGCCATCCTCCCGTGCTCCTGGAGCTACATAGAAATCGCCAGGGACCTGAAGGATGAGCTCGCCGAGCACCCGGTGTACTCAAACTGGGTCGGCTTCTACCTGGACGACGAGGAGGCCAACCTGGTCCTGAACATGCGGCGGACCTTCGACGAAATGGCGCGCGCGGAGGACCTGGGCGAGGCCCAGCGCCGCAAGCTGGCCGAGATCTTCATGATCAGTTCGCGGCTCGAGGGCATGTTCTGGGAGATGGCGTACACCCTGGACCAGTGGCCCGATCTGCGGTGACCAAGATCCCGCCGGCCGCGTAAGCTTGCCCGGTTAGCGACGCTGGCGCGGTTATGCCCGCCGGCGCCGGTCATCGAACCCGAGGAGGCGTGATGTCACAGGAGGATTCTGGCGACTTGCCCGAGCAGTTCCACCGGGACCGCAGGCAGCACGGGGGCGAGATAGACCGCCTGGATGACGACCAGCTCGCCCGGCTGACCGAGGAAGAGCGCGTTGCCGCAGGGCTTGACCCCTACGACCCGGACGAGGTGCCGCCCGCCACGGACGCGCCGCCGCAGACTGACATCACCCAGAGCGCTGAGTACCAGGCGGAAAGGGCCGAGTTCACCCGCGAGTACGAGAAGGGTGAACTGCACCCCATCGACGAGGACCACCCGTTCCCGCCCACCCGCTACGAGTAACGGGCGGCGGGCGCGGCCGGCTAGCTGCCCCGGGCGGCGGTCAGGGCCACGCTGGCTTCGGCGGTGTACACCAGGAAGGTCAGCGATTCCTGGAAGTACAGCTGCACGTACTCGCTGTCGTGGGACAGATAGCCGATGGCCAGGTCCTCCCCGAGGTGCAGCTCGAAGTCGCCGCCGCGGCCGGTTAGCAGGAACGCGCCGTCGATGGCGGGCGCCCAGATGATCTCCCCGTCCACGACCCGGGCTAGGTGCTCGCGGATCGGGTAGCCGTGGTCCGCGGTCTCGCTGACCGCCGTGTAGGCAGCGGCGGACAGCACCAGCGAGTACGGGCCGGCCACGCCGGCCAGCCGGAGCGTGCTTACCGCCTGGCTGATCACGGCCGGGTACTCGCGGGCCTCGGCGGGCAGCGCGAGGACCGGGTTTGACGAGCTCTTCCTGACGCCGGCGATCCCGCCGGCCGCATAGCCCTCGAAGATCGCCCGGTCCTCGGCGAAGGCGATCTGCCTCGCCGCGTCCTTCACCGGCTGCCAGTCGGAGTCCTGCGCGCCGCGCTCGACGTCGTCCACGTCCTGCCTGCTCAGCGTGAACGGAACCCTGAGCTGGACGAGCTGGTGCGCCGTGCGCAGCCAGGCCAGGCTCCCGCCGACCTCGGGGTCCGGCGGATCGATCTGGGTGAGGTGGCCGGTGCCGACGCTGGCCAGCCCCGGTCCGGCCGGTCCGCGGACATCCACCACCCGGCGGGCGGCCACGTGCCGCTCGAACGTCCGGCGGGCCTCGGCCTCGATGCTTGTCCACGCCGAGCTGGAAACCGGGGCGAGCTCGCGGTGCAGGTTATTCATGGCTGAGTGCTCCTCTTCAAGCTGCCGATGCCTAGCGAACCGGTGCCGACCGTGCTGCTATCCGCCGGACCGGGCTCCGCTGCCGGACCGGCTGCTGCTTCGGATTCAGGCGCGGGGCCGCCTGGCGGATCCGGGAGATCGTCGAGGAAATCCGCCGACGGCGCGAAGAACAGGCCGCCCGTGACCGCTGTGGAGACTTCCAGGATGCTGTCGTAGTTGCCTGGCGGGCGGCCGATGAACATGTTGGCCAGCATCTGCTCAGTCACGCTCGGCGTGGCCGCATAGGCGATGTAGTACGTGCCGAACTCCCCCCGGCCCAGGTCGCCGAAGGGCATGTTGGCCCGCAGGATCTGCCGCTGGGTCCCGTCGGGGTCGATCAGGGTGTTAACGGCGACGTGGGAGTTGACCGGCTTGACCTCGTCCGCCATCTCGATATCGGACAGCTTGAACCGCCCGATCGTCCGCTCCTGGGCCTCCACGGACAGAGCGTTCCACTTCTGCATATCGTGCAGGTACTTCTGCACGATGACGTAGCTGCCGCCGGCGAACTCGGGGTCCGCGTCGCCGACCAGGGCGGACACCGCGGCCGCGGCACCGACCGGGTTTTCGGTCCCGTCCACGAAGCCGAGCAGGTCGCGCTCGTCGAAGAACCGGAAGCCATGGACCTCGTCGGCCACGGTCACCATCTCGGCCAGCCGCCCCATGACCTGGGACGCGAACTCGAAGCACATGTCCATCCGCTCGTGCCGGATGTGCAGCAGCACGTCCCCCGGCGTGGCGGGCGCGCGGTACCTGGCGCCGTGCAGCTCGGTGAACGGGTGCAGTTCGGCCGGGCGCGGGCCGGAGAACAGGCGGTCCCAGGCCTGTGATCCCACCGCGGCGATGCAGCCGAGCGGCGGACCTGGGGCCCGGAAGCCGACCGCCCGCTGCAGGCCGGCCCAGTCGCTGAACACATCCCTGACGGCCGCCTCGCCGCCGGGGTTGATGGTCAGCACCAGGAAGATCGCGGCTGCGGTCAGCGGGGCCAGGACCGGCTGCGGCTCGGGCGACGGTTGTGTCACGGGACCGTCCTTCCTTCCGCTGGCGCCAGGCTCCCACGCAAAGGTTAGCGCCAGGTCCCCGGCCGCCGCCGGACGGTACCGGCCCGGCGGGTGACCTCTTCGGTGATGCGATCCGAAAGCAGCAGATGTCCGCGCACGCGATCCATGGTGCCAAAGGCCTCGCGGGTAGGCGTCATTAGACTGGGCCTCCATGAGCATCCAGCCGTCCAGTGAGTCCGCCACGCAGCCAGTGCCCGAACCGCCGACCGCTAAGCAGGTGCCCATGGAGCGCACCCACCACGGCGACACGGTCATCGACGAGTACGCCTGGCTCACCAGCAAGGACGACCCGGACACGATCGCCTACCTGACGGCCGAGAACGCCTACACCGAAGCCGCCACCGCGGGCCTGGCGGCGCTGCAGGATCAGATCTTCGCGGAGATCAAGGCGCGCACGCAGGAGAGCGACCTGTCGGTCCCGGTGCGCAATACGGACTGGTGGTACTACTCCAGGACGGTCGAGGGCGAGCAGTACTCGGTGCACTGCCGCCGCGAGGTCCGGCCCAGCGAGGTCATCCCGCCGATCCCGGCCGACGGCCAGCCACTGGACGGCGAGGAGGTGCTGCTCGACGAGAACGAGCTCGCCGGGGGGTCCGATTTCTTCGCCCTCGGCGCGTTCAAGCTGAGCCCGGGCCAGCGCTGGCTCGCCTACTCCACCGACTTCACCGGCAGCGAGCGGTTCACCATCCGGATCAAGGACGTGGCCGCCGGCGCCGTGCTGCCCGACGAGATCCCCGACACCTACGCCGGGTGCGCGTGGTCCCTGGACGGCTCCACGCTGTTCTACGTCACGGTCGACGCCGCCTGGCGGCCCTACCGGGTATGGCGGCACAAGATCGGCACGCCCGCCGGGCAGGACGTCATCGTCTTCGAGGAAGAAGACGAGCGCTTCCACGTCTACGTGAGCCTGACCCGCAGCGAGCGCTACCTGCTCATCAGGTCGGCCAGCGTGCTCACCAGCGAGGTCTGGCTGCTCGACGCGGCGACGCCGGACAGCGAGTTCACCGTGGTAGCCCCGCGCCGGCACGGCGTGGACTACGACGTGAGCGACGCCGGGGACCGGCTGCTCATCCTGCACAACGACGGCGCGGAGAACTTCGAGATCGCCACGGCCTCGCCGAGCGCCCCGGCGGACTGGACGCCGCTCATCGCGCACCGCGCCGACACGAGGCTGCTTGGCGTGGACGCGTTCGCGGACTTCACCGTGGTGTACTTCCGCCGGGACGGGCTGACCGGCCTGCGGGTCATGCGGCGCGACGGCGAGTACGAGATCGCCTTCGGCGAGCCCGTCTACCGGGTCGCGCCCGGGCCGAACCCTGAGTTCGCGGCCAGCCGGTACCGGCTGTCGTACACCTCGCTGGTCACCCCGGGCTCGGTCTACGACTGCGACATGGCCACCGGCGAGCTGACCCTGCTCAAGCGCCAGCCGGTCCTCCCCTCGCCCGCGGGCGTGCCGTACCGGCCGGAGGACTATGAGGAGTACCGGGAGTGGGCCGTCGCCGGCGACGGCACGCGGGTGCCGATCTCGCTGGTCTGCGCTAAGGGAACGCCGCGCGACGGCAGCGCGCCCTGCTTGCTGTCCGGGTACGGCAGCTACGAGATATCCAGGGACCCCGCCTTCTCCATCCCCGCCCTCTCGCTGCTCGACCGGGGCTTCGTGTACGCCATCGCGCACATCCGGGGCGGCGGCGAGATGGGCAGGCCCTGGTACACCGACGGCAAGCTGCTGCACAAGAAGAACACCTTCACCGATTTCATCGCGTGCGCCCGGCACCTGGTGCGGGAGCGCTGGACGTCGGCGGACCGGCTGGTCGCACGGGGCGGCTCGGCGGGCGGGCTGCTGATGGGCGCGGTGGCGAACATGGCACCGGAGGCCTTCGCCGGGATCGCGGCGCACGTGCCGTTCGTCGACGCGCTGAACACCATCCTCGACCCGTCGCTGCCGCTCACCGTCACCGAGTGGGAGGAGTGGGGCGACCCGCTGCACGACCCGCAGTTCTACGCCTACATGAAGTCCTACAGCCCGTACGAGAACGTCACGGCGCAGGCTTACCCGCCGATCTTCGCGCTCGGCGGGCTGAACGACACCCGGGTGACGTACCACGAGCCCGCCAAGTGGATCGCCCGGCTGCGGGCCACGGCCAAGGGCGGACCGTTCCTGCTGAAGATCGAGATGGAGGCGGGTCACGGCGGCCGCAGCGGGCGCTACGACGCCTGGCGCGAAGAAGCCCTGGTGCTGGCCTGGATCGTCACGACCGCCAGGCCCGCTGAGCTCCGCTAAGCGACCTACTGGTCGAACAGGGCGCTGACGGACTCGCCGTCGTGGATGCGGCTCATGGCCTCGGCCAGGGCCGGGGCCACCGACAGGACGTGCAGCTTCGGGTGATCAAGCGGGACCGGAGCGGTATTGGTACACACGATCTCGGTCACGTCGCAGGCGGCCAGCTTGTCCAGCGAGTTGTCGGCGAACAGGCCGTGCGTGCACGCCACGGCGACGGAACGGACGGCGCGCTCGCGCAGCCGGTCGAGCAACTCGAACACGGTGGTGCCGCGCGAGATCTCATCGTCGAGGACGATGGCGTCCCGCCCGGTCACGTCGCCGATGATGGCGGTGATGGTCACCTTGGTGTCGCTGATCCGTTCCTTCGCGCCCGCCGCCACCGGCACGCCCAGTCTGCGGGCGAACGCGGCGGCGCTCTTGGCGTGGCCGAGATCTGGTGAGACCACCACGGCGTTCGACAGGTCACGGCCGCGGAAGTGCGCGGTGAACTCGCGCAGCGCGTGCAGGTGATCCACCGGCACCGAGAAGAACCCGTGGACCTGCGGCGAGTGCAGGGTCATCGTGAGAACGCGGTCGACGCCGGCGGTGACAAGCAGGTCGGCCACCAGGCGTCCGGCGATGGAGATTCTCGGCTCATCTTTCTTGTCTGACCTGGCGTACGCGAAGTGCGGTATCACGGCGGTCACCCGCCCGGCCGAGGCGCCCCGGGCCGCGTCCGCCATCAGCAGCAACTCGACCAGGTGCTCCTGTACCGGCTGGACCAGCGGCTGGATGAGGAACACGTCCCGTTCGCGGCAGTTGGACTGCAGCTGGACCTCCAGGCAGTCGTTGGCGAACCGGGTGAGGCGGACGGGCCGCTGCGGCACGGCAAGGTATTCACAGATCTCGGCCGTCAGCGCCCGGTGAGCACTGCCGCCGAACACCACGATCTCACGCACTCCTGGCTTCCTCACGCTGGCGATCGGCTTCAGACGCGGGCTGGGGCGGCAGGCCGAGCCGTCGCCTGATCTCGGCCTGGACGGCCTCCGCCGGGGGCCGCGCGTCCACGGAGACGACGTACTCCTTGCGGCGGAACAGCTCGAGCACCGGGGTGGTCTTCTCGTGATATTCCCTCAGCCGGACCGCCAGCGCCTCGTCGGTGTCGTCTTCCCTGGTCGCCAGCTCTCCCCCGCAGGCATCGCACCGCCCGGGCACCGCCGGGGTGCTGTCGATCAGGTTGTAGTTGATCCCGCAGCCGACGCACAGCCTGCGGTTGAGCACCCGCCGGCGGACCTCGCTGTCGGGCAGGTCAAGGGCGATCACGCCGTCGATGTCGTAGCTCTCGAGGAAGAACGCGGCCTGCCGCGCGTTCCGGGGGAACCCGTCGATGATGAAGCCGAAGTTCCAGTCGTGCCCGGTCAGCCGGTCCCGCACCACCGACTCCACCAGGTCGTCCCCGACCAGCTCCCCTGCCGCCATGACGCGGCGTACCTGCGCGCCCATCTTGGTGTGGTTCTGCACGTTCCAGCGGAAGATGTCGCCCACGCTGATATGCACGATGTCCAGGTCAGCCAGCATCTGGCTCTGGGTGCCCTTGCCGCTGCCCTGAACCCCCATGATGACGTACTTGCGCATGCCATCAGCGTGGCATACCGCCGGGCCTCACGCCCCGGTAGGGCGGCGCGTGTGCGACCGCGCGGCAGGCGCGCGCAGCCCGAGCTTGCGCTCACAGGTTCGCCGCGTCTTGCGGCTGAGCAGCACGCGCAGCGCCGGCCAGTCCTCGGTCAGCCGCTGCGCGTTGACGAGCCGGACCATATCGGCCTGCCGGCCCTGGCTGAGCAAGGTGCTGTACAGCTGGAGCCTGGACTTCTGGCTGGCCACGTCGAACTCCCGGTGCCCGTACCAGCTCAGGTGGACCGGAAGCACGACGACCCCCTGCCACGGGCCGCGCAGCTCGTCAAGCCGGCCCGGCAGCCGCCCGCCTTCACCGGAGAACCCCGCAGACAGACCCACAGCAGGATTATCCATCGCCGCGGCCTCCGGCGGGGACTTCAGAGCCCTGGCGCGCCGGAGCGGCACGCGCGGGACAGCGCTACCCTTCATGACATGGAGAACGCGGCCTCGGCCCACAGCGCCGCCTCGGCTGCGGACGCCGTCACCGCGCGCGACGCGGCCCCGGCGGCCCCGGCGGGCCCGGTATGGCGGTTCCTCCTGATGCCCCGGTGGCTCGCGTGGCACCTGCTCATGGTGGTCTCCTTCTGGGGCATGCTGTGGCTCGGTGACTGGCAGCTGCACCGCGCGCTCGGCGGTAACGGGCTGAGCTGGGCATACACGTTCGAGTGGCCGCTGTTCGCCGGCTTTGCCGTGGTCTTCTGGGCCAAGACGATCAGGGATGAGTTCCGCATCAAGCGCGGCGTGATGCCCAGCCCCGACGCCGACGCGGACGACCTTCCCGCCGGGGTGGCCGGAGGCACCGGGTTCAGGGCCGTCCAGGTGAGTGCCGCCGCGCCCGGCGGCGAAGAAGGCGAAGAAGAGGACGAGGAACTCAGCGCCTACAACGCCTACCTCGCCAAGCTCAACGCTGAGGTCAAGCGGCACGGCAGGTGGCACGGACTGGGGTGACGAACGGGATATGAAAACCGTAGAGGGAGCGGTGCTCCGCTACCGGGTGATGGCGTACGTGACCGGCACAGTACTGATCTTCTTGTGCTTCGTCGGCATCCCGCTGCAGGTGGCGGGCCATCCGGTCATCGCCAATGACGTTGGCGTGGTCCACGGCATCTTGTACATCATCTACCTGGTGTTCGCCTGGAGGCTGTCCAGGATGCTGCGCCTGGCGAACAAGCCGACCGTGATCATGCTGCTGGCCGGCACCGTCCCCATCATGACGTTCATCGTCGAGCGGTGGATAACCCGCCGGTTCATCACGCCGGCGCTAGCCGGTGACGCCCCGTCGGCCCATGCCGTGCGCTCATGACCGGGTGAGCGAGCATTACTTCTCCCCGCAACCACGCGCCGCGCACCGCCCGGGCCTGGTGCGGGTGATCCTGCCCGACGTCTACCTGGAGCTGGCCACCGACGCCGGGGTCTTCTCCCCCGGCCGGCTCGACCCGGGCACCCGCCTGCTGCTCGAGGAGTCCCCCGCTCCGCCGCCCGCGGGTGACCTGCTCGACCTGGGCTGCGGGTACGGCCCGATCGCCTGCGTGCTGGCCGCCCGCGCCCCGGGCGCCACCGTGTGGGCGGTCGACGTCAACGAGCGCGCGCTGGAGCTTTGCGGGCGGAACGCGGCCGCGGCCGGCCTGGAGAACGTCCGCTGCGTCACGCCCGAGGACCGGGCGGTCCCGCCGGCCCTGACCGCGATCTGGTCCAACCCGCCGGTCCGCGTCGGCAAGGCCGTTCTGCACGCGCTGCTCAGCAGCTGGCTGGGGCGCCTGCGGCCAGGCGGCCAGGCTTACCTGGTCGCGGGCCGGAACCTGGGCGCCGACTCGCTGCAGCGCTGGCTCGCCGAGCAGGGCTGGCCCGTGACGCGCCTGGCCGCGCGGAGCGGTTACCGCCTGCTCCACGTCAATACCTTGTCCGAACGACCGTTGGCATCTCCCTCGTGAACCTGCCAGTGCCCGGCGACGGTGCGCCACGTCAGCTAAGGACGACCGAGGTCAAGCGGCTGAACCGCGAATGGCGCCGGGCCTGCGAGGCCCGGCTGGCGGTGTTGCTCGATTCGGTCGGCCAGCCCTTCAACGTGGGCTCCATCGTCCGTTCGGCCGCCGCTTTCGGGGTAGAGCAGATGTGGCTCTGCGGCAGCACGGCCCCGCTCAGCCACCCGGGCGCGGGCCGGACGGCGCTCGGCACGCAGCGGCTCGTGCCGGCTATCACCGAGCCGAGCGCGGTCGCGGCGGCCAAGGCCGCGGCGGCCTCGGGCCTTCGGGTGGTGGCGATCGAGCTGGCCACGGGCGCCGTCCCGCTGCACGCGGCGCCGCTGGAGGGGGACGTCTGCCTCGTCATCGGCAACGAGGATCACGGCTGCAGCGCCGGGCTGCTCGCCATCGCCGACGCGATCGCCTACATCCCGCAGCCCGGGCGGGTCGGGTCGCTGAACGTCGCGGTGGCGGCGGCCATCGCCCTGGCCGAGGCGCGCCGGCGGGCCTGGTCGGGACCGCGGTGACGCGATAGCCGCCCGACACCCTCAGTTCACCGAACCGGCCCTGGCCGCGGGCATACTAGCGATCGTGCGCGTTCCATACCTGGATCACCCGCGGCCCATCGCCTTCGCCCACCGGGGCGGGGCGGCGCATGCGCCGGAGAACTCCTGGGCGGCATTCTCCCGCGCCGTCGAGCTCGGGTACGCGTACCTGGAGACCGACGCGCGCGCGACCTCGGACGGGATGCTCATGGCGTTCCACGACCGCACGCTCGACCGGGTGACCGACGCGTCCGGCCCGATCAACGCCCTGCCGTACCGTGACGTCAAGGCCATGCGCGTCGCGGGCTCGGAGCCGATACCGCTCATCGAGGACCTGCTGGGCGCCTGGCCCGACGTCCGCTTCAACATCGACCTCAAGGATGAGCCGGGGATATCCCTGCTGCCCGGCGTGCTCCGCCGCACCGGCGCGTGGGACCGGGTCTGCGTGACCTCGTTCTCCGGTAGCAGGCTCCGGACCGCCCGCGGGCTGCTCGACCGGCCGGTGTGCATGACCACGTCGCCGGCCGCGATCGCGGCCGTGCGGTGCACCTTCAGCGCCACGCCGCGCGGGCCGCAGACCCGGCTGCTGGCGGGCCGGCTCTCGCGGTCGCAGGCGCGCTGCGCCCAGGTGCCCGGGAGCGTGGCCAGCGGGCCGTTCGTGCGCCGCGCCCACACGCTCGGCCTCGATGTCCACGTGTGGACCATCAACGACCGCGCCGGGATGACCCGCTTCCTTGACCTGGGCGCGGACGGGATCATGACCGACGACATCGAGACGCTCCGCGACGTGCTCATCGAGCGCGGTCAGTGGCACCCGCGGGCAGGGAGCTAAGCGAGGCCGGAGGGCGTGCGGCGGCGTGCGTCAGCCGGGATGCCCGGCCCCGCAAGGCCGATAGCTGCGATCTTCTGCCAGAAAAACGATTGGGTAACACCCGTAAGGGGAATCTTGTCCGGGTACGCAGCGTTGCACAACAAGACCGCTGATCGCCTGGGAGGCAGCAAGCATGGCCGAACGCGCACTTCGCGGCACCCGGCTCGGTGCGACGAGCTACGAGAATGACCGGAACACCGACCTGGCGCCCCGTCAGGATGTCGCCTTTGACTGCCCGAACGGGCATCATTTTAGCGTGCCGTTCGCGGCTGAGGCGGAACTTCCTGCTACCTGGGAGTGTCGTGTCTGCGGTTCGATCGCCATCGCCGCCACCGGCGAATCCCCGTCGCCGAAGAAGGCGAAGCCGCCGCGCAGCCACTGGGACATGCTCATGGAGCGGCGCACGGTCGAGGACCTCGAAGCGGTACTCGCCGAGCGGCTCGAGGTGATCAGAGAGCGCCGCAGCTCCGAACGCGGCGGGGACCTGGGCGTCGACCGCACGCACCGCCGGAGTGCCTGAGCACTCATCGGATAGGCCAGCGTGACCTGAGCTGGCCGTGACCTGAGCTAGTTCAGCGTGACCTGAACTGGCGCAGCCGCCGGGCCGTTCCCCACTGCGCGACCCGCCAGAAGGCTTCCATGATGATGGCGTTGCTCATCTTGCTGGCGCCGTGCTCCCGTTCCACGAAGGTGATCGGCACCTCGACGATCCGCAGGCCCGCGTCGGCGACCCGCAGGGTGAGGTCGATCTGGAAGCAGTACCCGGTCGACTGGACCTGGTCCAGGCTGATCTTCCGCAGGGTGGAGGCACGGTAGGCGCGGAATCCCGCGGTCGCGTCGCGGACGGCGACGCCGAGCATCAGCCGGGTGTAGGCATTGGCGCCCCTCGAGAGCACCAGGCGGGACTTGGGCCAGTTCAGCACGCGGCCTCCGCTCGTCCACCGGGAGCCGATGGCCAGGTCCGCGTGGTCCAGGGCGGCGACCAGGCTGGGCAGGTGCTCAGGCTGGTGCGAGCCGTCCGCGTCCATCTCCACGATCACGTCGTAACCGCGTTCCAGCGCCCAGCCGAACCCGGCGATGTACGCCTTGCCCAGCCCCGCCTTGTCCGTCCGGTGCAGGACCTGGACGTGCGGATCGGCCTCGGCGAGCTTGTCCGCGATATCACCGGTGCCGTCCGGGCTGTTGTCGTCCACCACGAGCAGATCAGCCTCCGGCAGCGCGGACCTGACCCGGCCCGCGACGGATTCCAGGTTCTGCCTCTCGTTGTAGGTGGGCATGACGATGACCGTCCGGCCGGTCTGCGGATCTGCTGGTGGGTGTGGCTCAGTCACTACCTTTGCCTATCACTGCGTTGGTTAACAGACGTTAACCACAGACGTGCGGACATGATATCCCCGTGCCCGCGCGGCCAGGCCAGTCCGCGCACGCTTCGCCGACCCCCCACCAGGGCAACGAACCGGCTACCTGATTCGTGCCCGCACCGGGGCAGGCGGTCCTTCTCCCATAGGAAAAGGACCCGGGCAACGCCTTCGGACCGGAGTCCGTCCCGTTGGCAACGGGCTCGGCCTCCGTTGTCTACTGGCTGCCCGGGCCCTTTCCACGCCCAACCCCCCATCCAGCCGGATGAGCGTCGCACACCCGTCGGGTCCTGCCGGTCCGCGCATTGGCCCCGGGGGCGGCTGGATGCAAGCGCCCCCCTGGCCGTGACGCAGCCCGTGAACCTGACGAGTCTGCAGGTCCGGCTGACGAGCCCGGTGCTGGACCTGAGCAGCAACTTACCCTCGATCGCGGCAATGTCAACTGCCTCTGGCCTACGTACGGAGAAGGTTCGATCACAATCCGTGACCACCAGCGCGAATGGCTCTGCGTCTTTTCCGGTGTCGCCTACTGCCCGTCACGCTGCCCGCAGTCATCTGTCGCCTTTGTCGGGCGAAGGACGGATTTTTGACTCCCCAGTAGAAAATATTGCACCGGTGGCCCGTTGCGGGATGCGCATTCGGGGGTATGGATCCCCCCACTTGGCGTCTCCGACGTCCCGCCCGCGCTTCGGCGGCTAACCCCGCAGCCCCTTCCGGAGGTGATCGATGGATGATAACGCCGACCGGTTCCTCGACCTGATCCACCAGCTCGAGGACTTCACCCGCACGGTGAGCCCTGATCAGGCCCATGCTGAGTTCGACGAGACGACGCTCCAGGTGTTCTGGATGCGGTGGCCGCAGCTGTCGTCATGGGCGGGTTCGCTGTGGCGCCTGCTGTCAGAAGAGCTCGCCGGGCCGGCCGCACCGCACGACGACTCGGAGCTGTACGAAATCGGCGAAAGTGGCTGAAAACGGTCGCCGAACGCTGACGGTCGGCGATGTGATGCACACGCGGCTGGTATCGACCGACCCGGACCGCCCGGTCGCCGAAGCGGCAGGCGCGATGGTCCGGGAGAAGGTGGGCTCGGCGCTGGTTATGCAGGGGCCATTCCTGGCCGGCATCCTCACCGAGCGCGACGTGCTCAGGGCCGCGGCGTCAGGGACCGACCTCACGGCGGTGCCTGTCTCGGCGTGGATGACCGCCGACCCGCAGTCAACCGGGCCCGACACCACGGTGGAGGACGCCGCCCAGATGATGCTCCTGAACGGCTTCCGTCACCTCCCCATCCTGGAGGGGCGCGCCGTCCGAGGCGTCGTAAGCCTGCGTGACCTGTTCGCCGCCAGGATCAGCCGCCCGCCCCAGCAGCGAGGCGCCGCCCTCTAGCGCCGCTCCCAAATAACTCGCCGACGTGCGCCGATCCTGACACAGTGGTCCGCATGGGTGACGTCGACCTCGTTACGGCCGAGAGCGTGCAGCTCATGCAGGGCCTGGCCCAGCACGTTACCGCCGTCCGCCCCGACCTGGTGAACAGCGATGCGACGTTCGGCGAGCTGGCCTGGATCTGGGGTAAAGGGCACGCCTGCGACGGCGCGACCTGGCCGGGTCGCCTGTGGTTCTCCGGCGGCGAGCTGGTCGCGTGGGGGTGGGCGTATCTGCCGCACCAGGTGAGCCGGAGCGACGGGTCCGTGCAGGAGGTCACCGGCGCCTACCTGGGATATCAGGTCCATCCCGACCGGGCAGAGCTGGTTGACGGCGTCATCGACTGGTACGACCGGATCGCGGCGGACCTGGAGCGGACGGTGATGCCGCGGATGGCCGACGAGTTCGCGCTGGCGCGATGGGAGGCGCACGGATACCAGGCCGACCCCGCGTCGCTCGGCGATGCCGGGTACTGGACCCAGCTCAACGAGCGGGACCTGCATGACGTGGAGGGGCCGGCGCTCCCCGATGGGTTCCGGTTCCGCAGCGCCGGCGAGGCCGGGCCGGAGGCCGCCGTCAGGGCCCACGTGGATGCATGGGCTCCATCGACGTACACCGCCGAGGGTTACGAGGGCGTCCGGCGGACGCCGGCGTACCGCAGCGACCTCCACGTCCTGGTGGAGGCACCAGACGGGACCATGGCCGCATCGACGATCATGTGGCTGGATGAGGCCAACAAAACCGCCGAGTTCGAGCCGGTCGGGACGCATCCGGGCTTCCGGCGCCTGGGGCTTGGCCGTGCCATGCTCCGGCACGGGATGCACCTCGCGCGGGAGGCCGGGGCTACCCGCATGACCGTTGGCTGCCTGGGTGCGCACGGGCATCCGCAGGCGCGCGGGCTGTACTACGGAGTCGGGTTCCGGCCGTTCACCCGGGACGCGCCGCTGATCAAGGCCGCGGTCTAGCCGCGCATCTGCTGCCGGCCGCTCCAGTCTGGTGTAATCGGGAACATGCTGGAGACACCTGAGGAGTTGGGCCGGCTGCAAGAGCTGCTCGATCGCAGCGCGGCGGCGGCGGGGCCGCACCTGCGGGGCATCGTCACCGACGATCGGCGGCTGAGCGCCGCACAGCTCTGCCAGCTCCTGACAGGCATGCGGCTGCTCGTGGTGGCCACGGTGACCGCCGACGGGCGGCCGCTGGCCGGCCCGGTCGACGGCTACTTCCTGCACGGTTCGTTCTACTTCAGCTCGGGCCGCGACTCGGTGCGGATGCGTCACCTGGCTGCCCGCCCCGCGGTCAGCGCCACCTACCTGCCGGGTGAGGACCTCGCGGTGACCGCGCACGGCCGGGCCGAGCTGTTCGACGTTTCGGACCCGGCCCGCGGTGAGCTGCGCCAGGCGATGCTCGCGCACTACCTGCCGCTGCAGGGACCGGCCTTCGAGACCTGGCTGGACCAGGCGGATGGGGTAGGGGCGCGGATCGCCGCGGAGAAGCTGTTCACGTTCAGCGTGGCGGGCTGAGACGGTGACCGGGGACCCGGATGTGATCGGGCTGCTCCAGCGCGCGGACTGGACCAGGCCCAGCATCTCCGCCACCGTGAACGACGGGTCGACCCTGCTGATCGCGCCGGGCCGGCGGTACCGGGAGCAGACGGCAGACGGCATCAGGGGCTGCGACGGTGAACGCAGGTGGATGCGGCCGGCGCACGCCCCGGACCTGGCGGTGCACGTGACCCACGGGCTCGACGGGCCGGAGCCGCCGCTGCGCACGCTGCTGTGCCCCGCCTGGCTCGGGTTCGGCGGCCTGGGCCTGCTGATCAGCACGGTGGGCGACCGGATAGGTGCTTCGCATAAGGTCTCCTTCCTCCGCGTCGGCGGGCCCGGCCGGAATTCCGGGTGCATATCCCGCCTGGCCTGCCCGTCGAGGAGGAAATCGAACCGCCCTACACACCGCGGCCGATCACTGCGCTGACGATGGCGGGCGCGGCGGTCAGGGAGGCCGGCCACCAGGCAGCGAAGGCGGCCAGGGAACTCCTGCGCCGGATGGGGATGTCCTGATGCGTTCGGCCATGGTGAAGACGCCGAGTGCGGCGCGATCGGGGTACGGCAGCCAGTCGAGGGCCAGGCGACGCGTCACGTAGTCGATCGCGGAGCGGACCTGCGGGATCTCCGGGTCGTCGGTGCGGCCGTTCGGGGCGAACCACAAGCCCAGCCCGGGGCGGATCAGGTCCGGCAGCGGGATCCGGTGCCGCAGGCCCGCCGAGAGGGCGGCGGCGTAGGTTTCCAGCAGGCCCGCGCCGCAGGTGCCGTGCTTGCCCCAGCAGATGTCGACCTCGCCGAGGCCCCCGTCCTCGCGCTGGTTGGCGGTCAGGCGGAGGCGTTCGGCTTCGATGGTCACGACGACGGTGTGCCCGCGGTACCGCCGACTACCCATCGTCATCATCGTTTCCGAACTGGTTTATGAATTATCTACTATACGTGCTTCTAACGCCGCCCGCACCGTAGTGGAGCACGCCCTGTGCTCCCTTGGCCTGCCGGAGGTGCTGGCCGAGGTGGACGAGGGCAACACCGCGTCGGTCGCGGTCGTGGAGCGGCTCGGCATGACCCCGTTTGAGGTGGTGCCGGGCGTGCTGGGCCCCATGACCCGCTTCCGCCGGGTGGGCCTGACCCCCTAGCCTTCGATCATGGCGCGGATCGTAGTGGTGGGCGCGGGCGTAGTCGCGCTGGGGACCGCGATGCTCCTGGCCGGTGACGGTCACCAGGTCACCGTGCTCGAACGCGACCCGGACCTCCCGCCGGACGACCCGGCACAGGCGTGGGAACGCTGGCAGCGCCCGGGGCTGAACCAGTTCCGGCAGGGGCATGTCTTCCTGCCCGGGTTCCGGTCGGTCCTCGAGGCGGAGCTGCCCGCGGTGGCCAAGACCCTGCAGGCGGCCGGCGCGCTGCGCCTGAACCTGGTCCGCGACGTGATGCCTAGGGCGGTGAGCGGCGGCTGGCGGGACGGCGACGAGTGTTACGACTGGCTCACCGGCAGGCGCACATTGGTAGAGGCCGTCCTGGCCGCGGCCGCCGAGTCGACTCCCGGCGTCGAGATTCGCCGCGGCACAGCCGTCGTCGGCCTGGTCACCGGGTCGCGGGCCCGCCCGGGCATCCCGCACGTGGTGGGAGTACGAACGAGGATTGGCGAGTCCATCCCCGCCGACCTGGTGGTGGACATGAGCGGGCGGCGGTCGGCGTTGCCCGCCTGGCTCCGGGGCATCGACGCCCGCCCGCCCGTCGATGAGCTGGAAGACAGCGGGTTTCTGTACTACGGGCGGTACTTCAGGTCGGCGGACGGATCGATGCCCGCTATGCGCGGGCCCGTCCAGATGAACTGGGGCACGATCACCTCCCTCACCCTGCCCGCGGACAACGGGACCTGGGCCATCGTGCTCGTCGCCGGGTCGGAGGACACGGCGCTGCGGCCGCTGCGCGAGGCGTCACGCTGGGAGGCTTTGGTGCGCAGCCTTCCGCTGGTCTCTCATTGGCTGGACGGGACCCCGCTGGAGGACCAGGTCCAGGTGATGGCCCGGCTGGAGGACCGCTACCGCGGCTTTGTCGTCGGCGGCCAGCCGGTCGCGACCGGCGTGGTAGCCGTGGCCGACGCCTGGGCGTGCTCCAATCCCGCCAACGGGCGCGGAGCGTCGATCGGCATGCTGCACGCGCTGACTTTGCGTGATCAGTTGCGTGCGGCCGACCTGGGTGATCCGGCGGCGTTCGCCGATGCGTTCCACACCGCTACCGCGGAGACCGTCGAGCCGTGGTACCGCGCCACCCTGGCCACCGACCGGCACCGGCTCGGCGAGATCGACGCCGGTCTGCGCGGCGCGACCTACGATTCACCGGACCCCGCGTACCAGCTGGAACGAGCTCTCGACGCCGCGTCCGGCCAAGATCCTGATTGCGTGCGCGCGAGCTTCGACATCCGGTTCGTCCTGCGGACACCCGCGGAGGTCTTCGCCCGGCCCGGGCTGCGCGACAAGGCTCTCAAGCTCGGGTCCGGATGGCGTGACGAGCGGCCGTCCGGCCCGAGCCGCAAGCAGATCCTCGCGCTGGTGTCTGGCGCGTAAGCCCCGATCGACTGACAGGAGGAGGCCGGATGGGCCGCGTAGATGTGAGCGGGGTCGGAATCGAGTACGAGGTCACCGGGGACGGGCGCCCGGTCGTGCTGCTGCACGGCTTTCCCGACTCCGGCCGGCTCTGGCGCCATCAGGTACCGGCCCTGGCCCAGGAAGGTTTCCAGGTCATCGTCCCGGACCTGCGCGGCTACGGGCGCTCCGATAAGCCCGAGGGCGTCCCGGCGTACTCGATGTCGCTCCTGGCCGCCGACGTCCTGGCGATCCTCGCGGACCTGAAGATCGACCGGGCCCACTTCGTAGGCCATGACTGGGGCGCCGCGCTGGCTTGGGGGCTCGCCTCCCTCGCGCCCGGCTGCGTTGATCATCTCGCCGTGCTGTCGGTCGGCCATCCGGCCACGTTCCGCCGCACCCCGCGGCAGCGCGAGAAGTCGTGGTACATGCTGCTGTTCCAGTTCCCTGGCGTCGCCGAACGCTGGCTGTCCGGGGACGACTGGGCCAACTTCCGTAACTGGGCGGGGCACCCTGACGCCGGCGGCGTGATCGCCGACCTGGAGGCTAACGGCTCGCTCACCCCGGGCCTCAACTGGTACCGGGCCAACGTCCCGCCGGAGACGTGGGTCGGGCCGCCGCCCTCCTTCCCTGCGGTCCAGGCCCCGACGATGGGCGTGTGGAGCACGGGGGACATCGCCCTCACCGAGACCCAGATGACCGATTCGGCGGAGAACGTCGCGGGGCCGTGGCGGTACGAGCGCCTGGACGGCCCGGGTCACTGGATGCAGCTCGAGGCCCCCGACCAGGTCAATGCCCTGCTACTCGACTTCCTGCCCCATGCCTGAGCAACCTGCTGCCGTACGGGCGTGGCATGCCGTCGTCCGGTCGCGGGACCCGGCCCTGCTGGACGACCTGCTGGCCGACGACGTGGTGTTCCGTTCGCCTGCGGTGTTCACCCCGCAGCAGGGCAAGGCGGTCACGACGCGGTACCTGACCAGCGCGATGGCCGTACTGGGCCCGTCGCTGCGCTACGTCGGCGAATGGCACGGCGAGACCAGCGCGGTGCTGGAATTCGAGGCCGAGCTCGACGGCCTCTACGTCCAGGGCGTCGACATGCTGGGCTGGGACGGCGAAGGCAAGCTGGTCACCTTCACCGTGATGGTGCGGCCGTTGCGCGGGTTGCAGAAGCTGGTCGAGCTGATGGCGCGCGAGCTGGCGGCCAGCCCCTGACGGCGCCCGCGGGCGTCAGTGGAACAGGCGGCGGGTCACGACTCCCTGCCCGACGTCGGTGCCGAGCCAGAGGCTGAAGTGGCTGCCGATCTCGAGGTAGTCGGCGACGTCGTCGCCGATGACCCGCAACGTGACCACGATCTCGGGCTTCCCGGGCCGGAACGGGCCCGCCCCGTCGGCGTCGACGAGGGCGCTGAAGACCTGGCTGCGCCTGGTCTGGTTGTTCTCGGCGCGCAGCACCACGCGGTGCGACCCGAAGCTGAGCCGGTCAATGCCTTCGCCGTCGTCCGCGGAGGGGGTAAGCAGGGCCTGGAATTTGTATCGCTTCATGTCTGCTACCGTCGATCGCCGGAATGCGCCACGTTTAATATATCGCACCGCGATATAGCTGACCAGAGGGAGCTGCGGCCCTGGTGTGCTTGGAGGTCTGCTTTTTCGTGCCACGATATAGACTGCCCTGGTGCCTCGGCGGGTAAAGGCTGACCGCAATGGGGCTGGCCTGAAAGGTGACGATGGAAGCGCTGACCCAGCAAGACTTCGAGAGGCTGCTGGAGTTCCGGGTCAGCTTGCGCCGCTTCCAGCGCTGGAGCGAAGACCAGGCGCAGGCCGCAGGCCTGACCCACGTTCAGCACCAGCTCCTGGTGGCGATCAAGGGGCACCCGGGAGGCGATCCGCCTACCGTCGGCGATCTTGCGGGGTACCTGCTCCTGCGGCCGCACAGCACGGTGGAGCTTGTCGACCGGGCCGAGGCCGCCGGGCTGGTCTACCGGACCAGGGACGCCGACGATGGCCGGGTAGTGCGGGTCAGGCTGACCCCTGAGGGTGACCTGATCCTGCAGCAGCTCACCCGGGCTCACCTGGAGCGCCTGCACGAGCTGGCCGCCGTCCTCGACGAGTTCGTGACCCGCCACGACGAGGCCAGCCCTCGACGTGCGTAGGGCCCGATGGTCTCCACCGCGCGCCGTCACAATCCGTTGTCCTCGCCGCCCGGCTGGCCGAGGGGGCCAGCACGATATCGTGGCGGCCCTGGCCGCTTTCACCGCGATCGCGTGGGCGTGGCCTGCGGTGCGGTCATCGCCTGCCTGAGCGGCCGCGCCGGCGCGCGCCGGGCCATCGCCGACGTGAGCGGCACCTGGCAGCTGCGGGTGGTAGGTACGCAGTCCGTGGCCATCGCGGCGACGTCCGCCTACGCAGCGGGCACCGTGCCCGACCGGCTGGCCGCGTGGGCGGCCAGCGCCGCGTGGGCGGCTGGAGCGCTGCTGTACGTGCTGGTCACCGCCCTGGTCATCACGCGGCTGCGCACGGTCGGCCTGGCGCCCGGTGATCCCTTCGCGCCCTACTGGGTCACCATGGGCGCGGCGTCCATCACGGTGCTGGCCGCGGCGCGGATCCTGCACGTCCAGGACCCTTACCCAGGCGCGGTCAGGTTCCCCTAACCGCAGCAGGCGCTCGAGGAGGCGGATTCGTCCTGGCCGCCTGCCTGCGGTCCACCGCAGCATGGCGACGCCTGTCCGGCCGGGCGAGCCGTGTCCAGGGCGGCTTCGGCCGCCTGCCAGCTTCGGCCGCCGTCCTTGCCCCAGAAGGTCGCGCTGTCCTCCAGGACGGTGTAGATCTCCCATCGCTCCCCGCCAGGCACACCGGTGACCCAGAACTTGTCTTGCCGGGCGTAGCAGCAGGTGGTGTCCCGCTCGTCGACCGCGGCGAGGCCGGCGTCGGCGAGCCTGGCCTGCTCGGCCTCGACGGTGGCGGTGTCCTCGACCTCGACGCCGAGGTGGTTCAGGGTGCCGCCCTGGCCCGGGTTTTCCAGCAGGACGAGCTTGAGTGGCGGCTCGGTGATGGCGAAGTTGGCGTAGCCGGGCCGGCGCTTGGCGGGCTCGGTGCCGAACAGAGCGGTGTAGAAGCTGACGGCCTCGTCGATGTCGTCGACGTTCAGCGCGAGCTGGATCCGGGACATGGCAACCTCCGGCGGACATTGATTCCTGTCTATGTCTCCGCGTCCCGAGCTTGCCACAAGGCATCGATGCCTGTCAATATAGACAGGTGGCTATTTCCTTGCCGTTGGCCAGCCCGGCGGACACGGCCGCGTGCTGCGCGCCGCTGACCGCCGAGCCGCTGACTACGGAGCAGGCCGAGCAGGTCGCGCCGCTGCTGAAGGCGCTGGCCGACCCGGTGCGGCTGCGGCTGCTTTCCCTGGTCGCCTCCCGTGACGGGGGCGAGGCGTGCATCTGCGACCTGAATGCGGCGTTCGACCTGACCCAGCCGACGATCAGCCACCACATGCGGGTGCTGCACGAGGCCGGGCTGGTGGACCGGGACAAGCGCGGCGTGTGGGTGTACTACCGGGTCTGCCCCCGGGCGCTGGCCAGCCTAGGCGCCCTGATCGGCTGCTCACCGCCGTAACCCCGGCCCAGCGGACCGAGCGCGCCGGCCAGGTCGGCTGCACCGGCGCTACCCGGCGCGCCGTCGCGCCGAGCTGTCGGCCTGACCGCCAGGAACCGGACGCAGAGACCATGTACTTCACAGCGCCCTCTTGGGCATCAGAAGATGCTGGCAGATCCGGACTGAACGCCGGCCCGAAGACGCCCGCCTCTGATCACGCGGGCCGTTCCGCGGCGTGTCCGGCGCTTGCGTGCTCGGACTCAGGAGACGGCGGTCAGGCGGGGCGCCAGGCGCTCGACGCGGTCGGCTAGCTGCGCCACTGCCGCGTCGAAGCTGCCCGGGTCGCCTGCCGGGACCGGGTCGGGGACGGACCAGTGCACCGCCACGGCCTCGCCGAGTTCCTCATAGGCCAGGTCGCACACGGTGATGACCAGGTCGCCCTGCCGCCGGACGTCGCCGATGCGGCGGGGCCGCAGGCGGGGCAGCGGCAGACGGTGCCGCCTGGCGGCGGCGATGGCGCCGGGATCGATCGCCGCGGCGGGGTGGGTTCCGGCCGATACCGCGGGGACGGTGCTGGCCCGGCGCCACAGCGCGGCAGCCAGGTGCGAGCGAGCGGAGTTTGCGGTGCACACGAACAGCAACCGCGGCGCGGCGCGGGCGGGCGACGGGGCCAGCGATTCCAGCCCACCGGGGATCAGCCGAAGGTAGGTGCGGCGGCGGTCGCCTTCGGATCGGTGCCGGGCGACGAGCCCGGCCTGCTCGAGCACGTTCAGGTGATGGGCGAGCAGGTTCGAGGGCATAGCCAGCAGGGCGGCCAGTTCGGAGGGGGATGCGTCCCCGTCCAGGAGCGTGTCGGCGATGCGGAGCCGGGCGGGATCCGCGAGCGCTGCGTGCATTATCGCGCGCCGCTCCAGCTCAGAGATTCGCTCTGCCAGCATTGAGTCAATATTGACTGAGCTATATTGTTCCTGTCAAGATGACGGCGTGAGCGGTGCACCCGTGCTGTGGCGGCGGCTCGCGGCCGAGTTCCTGGGCAGCGCGTTCCTGGCGGCGGTGGTGATCGGCGCCGGGATCGCCGCGCAGCGGCTGTCCCCGGGCCAGGTCGGCCTGGAGCTGCTGGAGGACGCGGCGGCGACCGCAGCCGGGCTGTTCGCAATCATCTTGATGTTCGGGCCGGTCTCCGGCGGCCACTTCAACCCGGTTGTCTCGTTCACCGACGCCGCGTTCGGCGGGCTGTCCTGGCGGGATGCCGCGGCCTACCTCCCGGCGCAGGTGGCCGGCTGTACCACGGGGGCGGTGGCAGCGAATCTCATGTTCGCGCTGCCCGCGGTGACCGTCTCGGTCAAGCACCGGGCCTCGGCCGCGCACTTCCTGTCCGAGGTCATCGCCACGGCCGGACTGGTGCTCGTGATCTTCGCGCTGGCCCGGTCCGGCCGCGCCCGGTCCGCCCCCGCCGCGGTGGGCGCCTACATCGGCGCAGCGTACTGGTTCACCTCCTCCGCCAGCTTCGCCAACCCGGCCATCACGATCGGCCGGATGTTCTCCGACACCTTCGCCGGGATCGCCCCGTCCTCCGCGCCGTCCTTCGTCGCCGCACAGGTCATCGGCGGCGTCGTGGCCGCCGGGATCATCAAGGCGCTATACCCCGCCATCACGCCCGCTGACGCCGCAGCCGTCATCGTCCCACACGGCGGCCCAGGCGGACGGGTGCCGGCCAGCGCCGCACGTCACGATGCCTCGCTGCCCGCAGACGGGCCACCCGGCCCGCAGACGGGCCACCCGGCCCGCAGACGGGCCACCCGGCCCGAGCCCGCTGACCGGCAACTACCCGGCCCGAGCCCGCTGACCGGCAACTACCCGGCCCGAGCCCGCTGACCGGCAATTAGAAGGAGCTCGCATGCACATGGTCATGATCGGCGGCAGCGACGCCGGGATCAGCGCCGCCCTGCGGGCACGCGAACTTGATCCGCGTGCCGAGGTCACGGTGGTCCTACAGGACGCCTACCCGAACTTCTCCATCTGCGGCATCCCCTACTACGTCTCCAGCGAGGTCGCCCACTGGCGGAACCTGGCCCACCGCACTATCTCGGACCTGGAAGCGGCAGGGATGCGGCTGCGGCTGGACACGGTCGCGCGGCGCATCGACGTGCCCGGCCGTAAGCTCCTGATCAGCACCGCCGATGGCGGCGAAGAACTGCTCAGCTACGACAAGCTCGTCATCGGCACTGGCGCGGTCCCGGTCCGGCCCCCGATCGGCGGCCTGGCCGGTGCCGGAGCCCTCGGCCTGCGGGATGGCGTGCACCTGTTGCACTCGATGGGCGACACCTTCGCCGTCATGCGCACCCTGGAGCAGGCCGACCCGGCCAGCGCGGTCATCGTCGGCGGTGGGTACGTCGGCCTGGAGATGGCCGACGCTCTGACCGTCCGCGGGCTGGCCGTCACCCAGATGGAACAACTGCCCGAGGTCCTGCCCACCGTCGACCCCGAGCTCGGGGCGCTGGTGCATGCTGAGCTGGCTGCCCGCGGAGTGGAGGTACTGGCCGCCACGACCGTGCAGGCCATCAGCAAGGCCGTGCCCGGCCGGGGCGGGCGGCTGCAGGTCCAGGCCTCTGCGGCTGACGGCTCGCTGGTAACCCGTGTGGCCGACATGGTGCTGGTGGTCGTCGGGGTGCGGCCCGAGACCACGCTGGCCGCCGGCGCCGGGGCCACGCTCGGCGTCCGGGGCGCGATCGCGGTCGATCCCGGAATGCGAACCGGCCTGCCCGACGTGTACGCGGCCGGGGACTGCGTGATCACCCACCACCGGCTGCTCGGGGTCACGTACCTGCCGCTGGGAACCACCGCGCACAAGCAGGGCCGGGTCGCCGGGGAGAACGCGGTCGGCGGAAACCGGGCCTACGCCGGCAGCCTGGGCACCCAGGTGGTCAAGATCTTCGCCCAGGCCGCCGCCCGGACCGGCCTGCGGGACCACGAAGCCCGCGCTGCCGGGTTCGACCCGGTCACCGTCGGATCGGCCGCCGATGACCACAAGGCCTACTACCCCGGCAGCCACCGCATCGCGATGCGCGTCACTGGCGACCGGGCTACCGGGCGGCTGCTCGGCTTGCAGCTGTTCGGCCACAAAAACGCCGAGATCGCGAAGCGCATCGACATCGCCGCTACCGCGATCTTCCACGCCATGACCGTCGACGCCGTCAGCGACCTAGACCTGTCCTACACGCCGCCGCTGGGCAGCCCCTGGGACGCCGTCCAGATGGGCGCCCAGGCCTGGACCCGCATATCCACCTGGGATTAAGTTGAGTGAGCGTTTGATTGATGCTGCGGATCGGTTCCGGCCTCAGCGCCGACGGCGGCATCGGCAGCGCCGGGTGGGTCGCGAGCGGGCGGTGAGACGGGTGGGCGCGGTGGTGCGCCCAGCGGCGGAATTATCCGGGAGGATCCGGGTTCTCGGGAGGATCCGGTGCATCCCAGGGCCACGTTCCAACTCTGAAACAGCCCGCCCCGCGCGCCGGCTCGCCTTCGAGGCGACGGTGCAGCTCTGAGAGCCCGGCAATAGCTGTCTCCTGCCAGCCGGGAGCGGCCTGCCGTGGTGGGCCTGATCTCCAACTGGCCCTAGACGGCGCGGCCCGAGCTGCTAGCTGCCAAGCGGGTTTCACCCGCATTCGTTCATCCACACCGAGATGTGGGCGGGCTCCAGGGCCTTCTGCACGACCCCGGCCAGGTCGTCCCGGACCGAGTCCAGGTCCACCGCGTCCTTCAGCCGGGCCGCGAACAGGGCCACGGTCCGGTCGGCGTCGTACCGGGCCCGGTTGAACCGCCGGTCCACCGCCCGCTGCACCCGCCGCCGCACCGGGTTGAACAGCGCCGCGGCGGCTAGCGTGGCCGCGGCCACCGCCACCGAACTGTGGTGGTGTCCCAGCACCTGGGTGGCCAGCAGCACCAGGCCCGCGTACACCCCGACCAGCAGCCCGGTCACGATCGCGTAGGCCAGGGTCCGGGAGATGATCCGGTCGATGTCATACAGCCGGTACTTCAGGATCGCCACCCCGATGGACACCGGCAGCGCGCCGATGCCGACGGCTACGACGTTGAGCACCGCCTGGAAGGCGGGTGACGGCGAGGCGGCAAGGGACCCTCCGACGGCGACGAACGCCG
>Ga0335074_10000237_pt1 | contig 84420 bp, 88 predicted proteins | sample Lox_Sample_23_FD_206715 | JGI IMG/M metagenome (GOLD analysis project Ga0335074, IMG submission 206715) | Soil microbial communities from Loxahatchee National Wildlife Refuge, Florida, United States - Lox_Sample_2.3 | ecosystem: Environmental > Terrestrial > Soil > Wetlands | place: USA... | reverse complement strand
CCGACGATTTCGTGCGCCGCCAGGAACTGACCGAAGCGCCTTCGCGCAACCCCAACGATCCGCCGCCCGCGCATTCCTTCGCGCTGCGTATTGCAGAAAAATACGCCGGAACCGACGCGACGTATCAGAACGGCCGGCTGATGTTTCAGGGCCAAGTCATTCCGATCGCGTCGGACCCGCCCCGGACCATTGACATTAATTATGCCGGCCCGCCCGGAACCTTTCCCAGCGTATCCCTGGCCGATTTTGAAGCCGCCTGGAAGGCGGGAAATATGGCGCAACTGCGGAAATGGGTGGATGGAAAAATCGTGCTGATCGGAACTGACGATCTGGATGACCGGCGCGCCACACCGTTCTTCACGCTGTTCAGCGGCACGAAATGGCTGACGCCAGGCGTCGAGATCCATGCCAACACGGTTCGGACGTTGCTTACCCGAAGTTACTTGGTTCCAGCGCCGCAATGGGCGCTGGTGCTGGCGTTGCTTGCGTCCACTTTGCTCGCCGTGCTGGTGGTGAGTTCGTTCGACGTGGGCCGCGCGGTTTTCCTGGTATTGCTCGAAGCCGTGGTGATTTTGGTTGCTACCCATGCAATGTTCGAACGGGGATTGATTCTATCTACTTCTGAAGTGCTGCTGGCGACCCTGATCGGGTTAGTGACGTCGCTGGTCTATCGCTGGGCCACTGAGGAAACGCGCGGCGATCTGTTTCATCGCGCCATCTCGCTGTTCGTCGGCAAACAGGTGGCGAGCTCGCTCGAGGAGACCTCGGCCATCGCGCTATCGGGCCAGCGCATGGAGGTGACCATCCTGTTTACCGACATCCGGGGTTTCACCGCATTCACCGAGCAGGTTTGCGACGAACAAGGGCCGGAGGTGGTGGTGCAGTTGTTGAACGAATACATGGCGATGATGGTGGGAATCATCGTGGTGTATCGCGGGCATGTAAACAAATTTATCGGCGATGGCATTTTGGCCGTATTTTCCGATTCCGATGAGGGCGCCGAACCCGGCGATCATGCCTTACGCGCGGTTCAATGCGCTACCCGGATGGTGACCGCTCCCAGCCGGTTTTCAACCGGCGCGGGGATCCACACCGGACAGGCGGTTGTCGGCAACGTTGGATCAGCAGATAAAATGGAATTTACCGTTCTCGGCGATACCGTGAACCTGGCCTCCCGCCTGGAGAGCCTGAACAAGGAGCACCACACGAAACTATTAATGACGGACGCTACCGAGTGCAAGTTAAGCCAAAAGGTGGAAACATTGCGCCTAGGACAAGTGCCGGTACGCGGGAAGGCGTTGCCCATCGAGCTATTCACGGTGGCATCTTTGGTTGCCCAGGCAGTGGTCAATGCCTAAATTGGCGCCTAAATTGGGACTTAAATCGAGGCGTAACATTGTCTGGTTCATCGCGGCCATTCTGCCGCTGAGCCCGCTTGGCGCCGACACCAAGGAAGAGCCGGTAGGGCTAGTTCTCACTGCGTCGGGAAGCCAGCTGCTGCGCGCCGACACCGAGACTCCGCTAGCAGCGCGGCCGGGCGATCTGCTATTTGCAGGCGACGGCTTGCGAACCCAAAACGGCCCGGCGTCGTTCTTGTTTTGCCCAGGCAAGTCGCTCGACACACTGACGCCCTCCGGTGAAGTGCGGCTGGAAGCTAAGACGCCCAAGGTGAAATCCGGCAAAATTTCCGAGCAGCCGGCGCGCGCCTGCACCTTGCCGCAGACCTTGCGCGTAGCCGTGGCCAGCGAGCAACATTACGGTGTCAGCATGACGCGCGGGCTGAACGAGCCGCCGATTCCGCCCACACCCCACGACAAACTGCCGGCCGATGTGCAAACGGAGCTGTCGCCTTATGAGACGGCATTAGCCGCGAACCCCAAGGATCAAGCGGCGCTGGTCGCGGAAGCTACAATTTTCGAGAATCACAAGCTGGACGCGAACGCGCTCGAAGAATACAACAAGCTGCTCGCGCAGTGGCCGGACGCGGTGTGGATCAAGAGCAAGATTTTCGAGCTCGGGCAAACGCTGGCGGATCAGGCGGCGGCTGCAACCGCCGCGGCGAAAACTGGAGGCCAGACATACGCGCTGCTGGTGGGCATCTCGAAATACGCAAAGCCGGAACTGGCGCTGCAGTTTGCCGACGCGGATGCCAGCGTGTTTAGTAAGCTGCTGGAAAGTCCGCTGGGCGGCGGCGTTCCCCGCGACAATATTCTGCTGTTGACTGACGAAAAGGCCACTACCGCCGCGGTCCGCAACGGTTTTCAGGATTTTCTAAAGCGGCGCGCCGGAAAGAATGATACCGTGGTCATCCTGATCGCGGGGCACGGGACGGTGGAAGTGCCGGGCAGCCGGGATGCCTTTATTCTTACCTACGACTCGGACCCGCAGGATCTGAAGAGCACCGCGTTGGCAGTGGACGAACTGCAATCGCTGTTTACAGAACAGCTCAGCAAAGTCGGCCGAGTGCTCCTTTTCGTGGACGTCTGCAAGGCGGGAACCGTCGGCACGATCCACAACACCACGATCAATTCCAATGTGCAGCAGCTCGGCGACATCCAGGGCGATCTGTTCGGATTGCTCGCCAGCCGTCCGCGCGAGGTTTCGCTTGAAGGGCCACAATTCGGCGGCGGGCACGGCGTATTCAGCTACTTCGTGATCAAGGGCCTGGAGGGCGCGGCCGATGCAAACAAAGACGGCGTGGTGGATGCCGACGAGCTGATCAAGTACGTGAGCGATCAGGTGCCGATGGCGACCGATAACAAGCAGCATCCGCGCGAGTTCGGCACCTACGACGACATGATGCGTCTTTCGGATACCAGAAAGAAGGGCATCGATGTAGCGCGTTGGCCCGTGATTCTCGATTCCCGCACCGGCGGACCTCTCTATCTGGCTGGAGCCCCGCAGGGCCAAGTCGCGGGCGCGCAGGCAGCGCAAGCCGAAACGCAAGCGGCGGCCGGCCGGCTCACGGCCGCAATCAATGCAGGCCGGATTCTGCCCACCGATCCAAATAACGCCTTCACCGCGCTGCGGGATTTGAAGGCTACGGCCCGCCCCGAGCAGTATCAAGAGGCGGAGAATCAGCTTCGGATCGCGCTCGAAAACAAGGGCCAGCAGGTTTTGCTGCGGTATTTGGCGGGCGACGAAACGCCGCAATCGCGCAATGAATTCGAAGACGGCTCCCGCTATATGGAAGCCGCGCGCACTTTGACCAAGGAATCGCTGTACCTCGAAGGCCGCGAGGATTTCTTCCAGGGACGCGCACTGCTGTTCGACAAAAAATTCCCGCAGGCGGCGAGCTTGCTTGAACAATCCGTGCGGATCGATCCGGGTGGGGCCTACGGATTCAACGCACTCGGCATTGCGTATCTGGAGCAAGCCGAATACGACAAGGCGATCCCGGCGTTCCACGACGCGGTGCGGCGCGCGCAGCACTGGTCCTATCCATTGCACAACGAAGCGCTGGCCTATGTCGAAACCGGTGACTACCGGTCGGCGATTCGCGCCTATCAGCAAGCTATCCGGCTCACGCCGCAGTACAGCTACCTGCCCTACAATCTTGGCCTGGTGTACCAGCGCCTGAATCGCCGCAAGGACGCTGAGGCGGAGTATCTGAAGGCGGAGATGCTCGCACCGAATTCGGCTGAGCCCTACAATGCGTTAGGCACGTTGAAGGCCTCCGAGGGCAAGCGCGCCGATGCCGAGAAGCTTTACCAGCAAGCATTGAAGGCCGATCCGAAATTGCTCGCCGCGCGGCACAATCTCGCGCTTCTGATCGAGGACGAGCCGAACCGGCGGAACGAAGCCATTGAGCTTTGGCGGCAGAACCTGGCGCAATCGCCCGATTATCTTCCATCCCGTTTGAGCTTGGCCGGGGCGCTGGCGACCGCGGGTGATAATGCACAGGCCATCGCGGAATACCGCAAGGTTCTTGTAGCCAAGCCGGAATACGTGGCCGCACGAAATGCTCTGGCGGACTTATTGGAGAAGACGGGGGATCGCGACGGCGCGCTCGATCAACTCCAGCAGGTTGCCAAGCAGGATTCGCAAGATCCCGCTGTTTTTGAGCGCATCGGCGATCTGGAAGCCCAGGGCGCGCATGCAGCCGAAGCGCGAGCCGCCTATCAATCCGCTCTGAATCTAAAGCCGGCGCGGGCCGAGCGTAAGCGAATCGCGAAGAAACTGAAGGACGTGGCGGGAAAGTAGAGAGGGACGTCCGCCTTCCAACGGGCGCCCCTGTTCAGGGTCACAGTTCCTCATAACTGAGGGTGCGGCCTCATTCAGGTGGACGCATCGCGCGGCAAACCGTTGCCTGGCAATTTCGCTAGCGCTTGTGTCCGGCCGCGGCACTCTGGGCCTTTGGCGCCGTTTTCGAACTTTCGCCCCGGGATATGTCGATACCACCTTTGAAATATGCCCCGTCCTCAATCACAATACCGGCAGTCTTGATATCGCCGACAATGGACGCGCCGGTGCGAAGCGATACCCGGCTTTCCGATTCGACATTGCCCTTAATAGTGCCGAAGACGATCACTTCCTGGGCTTTGATGTTGGCGTTTACTTTGCTATTGGGACCCACCGTGAGACGGTTGCGAAGTTCAAGCTTGCCGTCCAGATCGCCATCGAGGTAGAGCTCTTCATCGCTTGAAACTTCGCCGATGATCTTCATGGAGCTGCCGAGCCGCGTCGATCCCGGCGCGGGCGCTTGTGGATAGGAGTGCTGATTCTGTTGGTGATGATTTTGTTGCTGACCGGTTGGCGCGGAGCTGACCGGCTGGCCGGGTTGAGCCGGCTGATTCTGAATCATTTGTCCGTCGTTTTGTTTTCCCCACATAAAGGCGCTGAAGTTTTAGTGTACGCCCGCCCGCCGCCTGCGCCAAGCTTTTTTCGGTGTTAACCGTTATAGTGTCCGCGCGTTATTTACGTTCAAAAAATTTTGTTTTGTCGATGTTCGCATCCACGACGACATCGAAGAAGCCGACCATCATCTCGTCCCAGATCTGTTCACCGTAGCGAACTTCCGCCGTAGGATCGGGGTTCGAAGGGTTGTTGGGCGAATTGTCGAAATAGCCAACCCAGGTGAGGTGCGTGCCCGCTTTGATGGGCCTGGGCTGGGCGAGCTTGTAATTGAGCTGCCATTGGGAATCGTAGTGGTTGACCTTGAGCAGCGTCTCCACATGGCCGCCGGGCGCGACGATCAGATACTCGAATCCTTTGCCGCGCAGGTGCATGTGCGGAAACATGCTGATCAGCAGCGCGTCGTTCGGCATGGTGCCCGAGACCTGCACGCGATAATTGGAATCGCCGGGCGGAATCACGAAGCTTTCGTTGCTCATCTGCAGCGAGAGCACGGCGTGTTTGACGGGCTGCCTGGCGAAGACCACGCCGACGCGCGTGAGATCCTGCATGGCGCGGCCGCTCGCGGTGTAGTGCATCTGCAGCACCAGGTCCGAACCGGCTTTTATGCGTTTCGCGGTTCCGGCCGGCCACTCATCCCAGGAATTGCCGGGCGTGTACACCATCAGCAGATCGCTGGTGGTGAACTCTTTCGGGTTGGGATGATGATTGGCCGGGGGAAGCGAGAACATCACGCCGCTCGGTTCGCCCGCCAGCCATTTGGATCCCGGCTCGCGGATGTAGACTACCGCGTGATGCACGTCGGACCGGCTGCTGGTGCGCACCTCCACTTTTTGCACCCAGCGGTCCTGAGTGAAATGCGTGGGCAGAATCAAGTATTGATAATCGATCACGCCTTTCGCCGGAAGCGGAAACGGCTTCGGCATCACGAAAATTTCGTCGGGCTTGCCGATGTTCCAGCCCTCGAACCAATGCCGCGGCGGCGGAGCATCCTTGGGATCGCCGGCTGGTGCGCCCGCGCTTACCCACGCCACGATCGTGTCGATTTGTTTTTGCGACAGCGAGCGATCGTTCGAAAAGTGCCCGTACTTGGGATCGGCGAACCAGGGCGGCATTTTTCGCGCGATCACCTGCTCGCGGATCGACTTGGCCCACGGCCGCGTGCCCGCGTAGGTCAACAGCGGCATGGGCGCGATTTCACCCGGGCGATGGCACTGCTGGCAACGCTGCTGGAGGATCGGAAGTACGTCTTTGTAGAAAACCGGCTGGGCCCGGGCGGAAGAGATCGCCGCCGCAAGAATCGCGAAATTAGCGAGCCATCGTAGCAACGTACTTATCGCGGCATTCCTGGGAGCAGAAGTGAAACGTCTGGCCCCCCACCTTCTCCTTGATGGATGTGGCTGTGGCGATGTAGGTTCCGCAAACCGGATCTTTCTTGAGCTCGCCCGTCAAAGGAACCTGGTTCGCAGAGCGTGGCGCGCCGGCTGTGCCAGGGGAGGCGGATCCGGGCTTCATGGCTTCCGAGACTCCACGCAGAAAGATCCCGATAATGCTCTTCAGCACGGAAATCGCGACGACCGTGAGAAGGAGGTAAAAAATGACGCGAAACATTTCGCTACCTCCATTCTAACTGAAGGCCGCGGTTACTCTTCGCGCCTATTCCTCTTTGCTGAGGGCCTTTCGGGCGGCGTCGATGCGGGCCTGGGCGTGGCGCGCAGCGATCAGGGCCGATGCGATGTCGATGCCGAGAGCGGGATTCAACATGGCTTGCTGCGCATGTTTCAGATCCTTCTCGGCTTGCGTCACATCGATCTCGTGGCCCTTTTCGGCGATCTCGCTCAGCACGCGAACGACGTTGTCGTTGATCTCGAGAAAGCCGCCGCAAACCGCGATGCTGAAGCGATGATCTTCTGGTGTGGTGTAAGTTAGCGCGCCGATGCCAAGCTCCGATAGCAGGGAGGCGTGATCGGGCAGCACGCCGATATATCCGTTTCTGGCGGGGATCTGCGCACGAATGGCCTTCTCGCGCGCGAGCAGGCGCTCCGATGTTGCGATCTCGATGTCGAACGTGTCGGCCATCGGCTAAGCAGCGCCTTGCTTCTTCAGCTCTTCTGCGCGTTTCTTGACGTCTTCGATGTCGCCTTGCATGTAGAAGGCTTGCTCCGGCAGATCATCATGCTTGCCTTCCACAACTTCCTTGAAACTGCGGACGGTGTCGGACAAGGCTACGTACTTGCCTTTAATGCCGGTGAACTGCTCGGCGACGTGGAAGGGCTGGGAGAGAAATTTCTGGATTTTGCGGGCGCGCGCGACGGTCTGCTTGTCGTCGTCCGACAGTTCGTCGATGCCGAGAATCGCGATGATATCCTGCAGGTCCTTGTAGCGCTGCAGAATCTGCTTCACCTGTTGCGCCACGCCGTAGTGCTCATCGCCCACGATGCGGGGGTCCAGAATGCGTGAGCTCGAAGCCAGCGGATCGACAGCCGGGTAGATACCCTGCTCCACCAGGCTGCGCGTCAGGTTCGTGGTGGCGTCGAGGTGCGCGAACGTGGTGGCCGGCGCGGGATCGGTGTAATCGTCGGCGGGCACGTAAATGGCCTGCACCGACGTGATAGAGCCGCGTTTGGTGGATGTGATGCGCTCCTGCAGCTCGCCCATTTCCGTCGCGAGATTCGGCTGGTAACCCACCGCCGAAGGCATGCGGCCGAGCAGGGCCGAAACCTCCGAGCCGGCTTGCGTGAAACGGAAAATATTGTCGATGAACAGCAGCACATCCTGGCCGCCCTCATCGCGGAAATACTCGGCTACGGTGAGGCCGGTGAGACCCACGCGCAGGCGCGCTCCGGGCGGTTCGGTCATCTGCCCATAAATCAGCGCGACCTTCGACTTGGTGTAATCGTGCGGATCGAGCACGCCCGATTCCTGCATTTCCATCCACAGGTCGTTACCTTCGCGCGTGCGCTCGCCCACGCCTGAAAACACGGAGACGCCGCCATGTTTCAGAGCGATGTTGTTGATCAGCTCCATGATGACGACGGTTTTCCCGACGCCCGCGCCGCCGAACAACCCGATTTTTCCGCCACGCAGGTAGGGTTCGAGAAGGTCGATGACCTTGATTCCGCTCTCGAACATTTGCAGCTCGGTAGCCTGCTCATCGAAGGCCGGGGCCTGCCGGTGGATGGGCCACTTCTGGGCGGTGTTCACCGGACCCATGTTGTCCACGGGCTCCCCGATCACGTTCATTACGCGGCCGAGTGTCTGGTTTCCCACGGGCACCTCGATCCCATGGCCGAGACTGATGGCTTTCATCCCGCGTACCATTCCGTCGGTGGGTTGGAGCGCGATGGTCCGGACGCGTCCCTCGCCGATATGCTGCGCTACTTCCGCCATCACATCGATGGGGATGGGCGTATCGAAGCCTTCGCTGATGATGTGGATCGCCGTGTTAATGACGGGAATCTGATGCTCGGGAAATTGAATATCGACGGCCGGCCCGGACACCTGGATGACCTTGCCTTCCACCTGCGTCGTTGTCGTTGTTGCCATAGAAACCTCGTTTATCCGGCGGGAGCCTAGTCTAAAGCCGCCGCGCCGCTTACAATCTCAATAATCTCTCTTGTAATGCTGGCCTGCCGTACCCGGTTCATCGTCAACGTCAGCGAACTGATGACATCGGAGGCGTTGGAGCTGGCCGCCTCCATGGCGGTCATGCGGGCGGCATGCTGGGCAGCGTCGGACTCGAGCATCGCGCGATAGACCTGCGATTCGATGTAGCGCGGCATCAGCGCCGCCAGCAGCTCAGCGGGCGGTTGTTCGTAAATATAGTCGATCTGTTCCTTCTTCTCAGGCAGCTCGATCGGCAACAGGCGCGCGCTCACCAGCCGCGACGCCATCATGCTTTTGAAGTTGTTCACCAGCAGGTAGACAGCGTCGACTTCCGCCTTCTGATAGAGTTCGATCACTTTTCGCGCGATTTCCAGCGCATCTTCGTAGCGTGGAGCCTTTTGAAACAGGGTGGTGTACTCCGCCGCAATATTGGCGTGGCGCCGCTTGAAGAACTCGCGGCCCTTGCGTCCGATCAGATCCAAATGGACTTCGGACTCGCGGTGCTCGGCAATGAATTTTTGCGCCAAGCGGATCACGTTGGAATTAAAAGCGCCGGCGAGGCCGCGATCGGCCGTGATCACGAGTAACAGGATCCGCCGTTCGGGACGGCGCGCCAGCAGGTCAATCTCCTCGCCGCTGCTCTGTTCAGCTGCCGCCAGCGCCACATTCCCGAGCATGCGCCGGATGATTTGCGCGTACGGGCGCGCCGCCAGCACGCGGTCCTGCGCACGCCGCAATTTCGCGGCCGAGACCACTTTCATGGCCTTGGTGATCTGCTGCGTGTTTTTCACCGACCGGATGCGCCGGCGGAGGTCAATCAGGCTGGGCATGGGCTACGCCGTAGCAAGCGCTTCCTTGTGTTGCGAAATAAAGCGCTCCTTGAACTCCTTCAGGGCGGAGTTCAGCTTGGCTTTGGTTTGATCGTCGAGAGCCTTCTTGTCGCGGATTTCTTGCAGCAGCGTGGATTGCGATGTATCCAAGAACTTGAACAGTTCCGTCTCGAACGCGCGGATCTGTTCCACTGCCAGGTCGTCCAGCATGCCGTTGGTGCCCGCGAAGATGATCACCACCTGCTTTTCCACCGGAATGGGCTGGTATTGCGGCTGCTTCAACAGTTCCATGAGCCGTTTACCGCGATTCAATTGCTGTTGCGAGGCCTTGTCCAACTCGGACCCGAACAGCGCGAACGCGGCCAGCTCACGGTATTGCGCCAGATCCAGGCGCAGGGAGCCGGCCACTTGCCGCATCGCCTTGATCTGGGCGCTGCCGCCGACGCGGCTCACCGAGAGGCCGACGTCGATGGCGGGACGCTGGTTGGAGTTGAACAGATCCGCCAGCAGGAAGATCTGGCCGTCGGTGATGGAAATGACGTTGGTCGGAATGTAGGCCGAGATGTCGCCGGCTTGCGTCTCGATAATCGGCAGGGCAGTCAACGATCCGCCGCCGTGGGCCTCATTCAGCTTCGCCGCACGCTCGAGCAAACGGCTGTGGAGATAAAACACGTCGCCGGGATAGGCTTCGCGGCCGGGCGGACGGCGCAGCAGCAGTGAAATTTCGCGGTACGCCGCAGCGTGCTTGGAGAGATCGTCGTAAATGCACAGCGCGTGCCGTTTGGTATCCCGGAAATACTCGCCCATCGCGCAGCCGGCGTAGGGCGCGATGTATTGCATGGGCGCGGGATCAGAAGCCGTGGCCGCCACCACGATGCTGTACTGCATGGCGCCGAAATCTTCGAGTGTCTTCACCACTTGCGCCACAGTGGAGCGCTTCTGGCCGACCGCGACGTAAATACAGATCACGTCGCCGCCCTTCTGGTTGATGATGGTGTCGAGCGCCACGGCGGTCTTTCCGGTCTGCCGGTCGCCGATGATCAGCTCGCGCTGGCCGCGGCCGATCGGAATCATAGAGTCGATGGCCTTGACGCCGGTTTGCAGCGGCTCTTTCACCGAACGGCGATCCACGACGCCCGGGGCGATGGCTTCCACCGCGCGCGTCTCGCTGCTGGCAATCGGTCCCTTGCCGTCGATCGGTTCACCCAGCGCATTCACCACGCGGCCGATCAATCCCTCGCCCACCGGAACCGCCATGATCTTGCCGGTGCGGCGGACCTCATCGCCTTCCTTGATTTCCTGATATTCTCCCAACAGCACGCACCCCACCTGGTCTTCTTCCAGGTTGAGCGCGATGCCGGTGACGCCGTGAGGGAATTCCACCATCTCGCCGGACATCACATTCTCCAGTCCAAAGACGCGCGCGATGCCGTCGCCGACCGAGATCACCGATCCGGTTTCGGAAACATTGATCGCCTTCTCGTAATTCTCAATTTCGCCGCGTAACAGCCGCGAGATTTCATCCGCTTGGATTTGAGCCATTCGTCACCCCTAATTAGCCGGGCTGCCCCGCGAGCTTTTTGCCTAGGTCGCGCAGTTCGCCTCGCACGGACCCGTCATATACCGTCGATCCGATTCGCGCCACGACGCCGCCGATCAGCGCCGGATCAATTCGAAAGTTCAGGCGCATGCGCCTGCCCGTGACGCGGGACAATTCCGATGCCAGACTTGCCGTGGAGCTCTCGTCGAGCGCGACCGCCGAAACCACTTCGGCGCGCGCGAAGCCCAGGCGCTCATCCACCTGCCGCTCGAAAGCTTCGCGGATTTCGCCGACAATGCCGATGCGCCGATGGTCGAGCAGCACGTAGGTGAAATTGCGGATCAGCGGCGAGGAGCCTTCCCGGGCCAGCAGCTTCGCGAGTACCGCGCGCTTGCGGGAATTCTGGATGGCCGGCGTAAGCATTGCATTTCGCAGATCCGCCGATTCCTCAAAGAGAGCGTCGACATCGCGCAATTGCTTAACGGCGTCTTCCGGCTTCAAGGCCGATCCCGGCGCCATTACAACATCAACCAGAGCTCGGGCGTACCGGTTCGCTAAAGCGAAAGCCATAAAATTAATTCGCCGCCTGAAGAGCGGAGCGCTCACGCAGATCGTGCAGGAAGCCCTCCGTCAGGCTCTGCTGCATGGCCGGATTCATCTGGGCGCGGATGCGCTGTTCGGCCAGCCCCAGCGCGAGCTCGGCGGAATACTTTCGCAGCTCATAGGTGGCGCTGCGGGTAAGCAGCTCGATCTCTTGCGCCGTCTGTTCACGGATGCGCTGGAGGTGATGCTCGGTATCGCGGCGGATGCGCTCGCTCGCCGCGTCCATCTCGGTGTGGGCGCTTACGCGCAGCGCCTCGATCTCGCTTTCCAGATTTTTCAGGCGCGCCTCAATGCCTGCGGCGTAGGCTGCGGCTTCCTCTTTCATCTTGGCAGCATCGCGGAGGGCCGCCTGGATTTCGCTCGATTGCTTCTGAAACAACGGCGGAACATTCTTGCGGATCAGATATCCCAGACCGACGGCCAGCAGGATGAAATTCGCCCACTCCCAGCCCATCGAGGGCCCGGCCTCGGGCTTCGTCTCTTGCGCCAGAGCACTGGAGGCCAGCGCCAGCCCCAGAACGATGGTCCAAATCGCCCGGCGCGGCTTCTGACGGAGAAGCATCCGGTAGTTCATTAAGCCGCGCTCCTTTCGAGCAACGTTTCGACAATCTGGTCGGCCAGGGCGCCGGCGGACGCCGCGAGCCGTTCTTTGGCAGCGGCTGCTTCACCGTCCAGCCGGTCTTTGCTCTGATGAATCAGGTCTCGAGACTGGACCCGGGCTTGGTCGATTTGGGCAGCCTGTTCGCTGGTCCAACGGCGCCGCGATTCCTCTTGCTCCTGATAAATTCCTTCTTGCGCCTTACGTAATTGCGCTTCAATGGACGCGGCCTGCTGGTCGGCACGGGCACGCAAGCCCGCCGCCGATTCCCGCACACCCTCCGTCAATGCCCGCCGCTTGGCCAGCACCCCGGCCATCGGACGGAAGAACATCCATTTGAGATACAAATGAACGGCGAGCAAAAGGAAAATGGTAGGCAGAGCCTTTAGCAGTAATCTACCCAGGTCGTGTAACGTCGATTCCATTAGCTTTTAGAAGGGAACTTATAGACTACGAGAAAGCGCCGAACGATCCGGCGGCGCGCGCCCCAAAACCGATGTCCCAAAGACGCTACGCTAACATATTTGGAGCAATGATTTCAAGCGCTTCTCCCTGAAGGAGGACTATGGCCGAGAAGGTTCCCCAGAGTTACGCCAATCACGCGCGGATGCACGCGCCGTTTCACTTCTTCCTAGCTCCAGGCTCGATCCTGTTGCTCATCCTCACAATCGTTAACGCGATCCTGCACGTGCGCCGGCTGGACGCATGGATTCTGCTGCTGATGGGAGTCTTGTTTTTCGTGGCGGTGCTCTTAATCCGGGTGAATCCGCTGCGGGTTCAAGATCGATTGATTTGTTTAGAGGAACGTGAGCGCCTGGAAGGGCTCCTGCCCGCGGACCTCGGCAGCCGTATTCCGGAGCTGACGGAGCCGCAACTGATCGCGCTGCGGTTCGCGTCCGACCAGGAGTTGCCCGGGTTGGTAGCGAAGGTATTGTCGGCCCGCATGACCAATGCAGACATCAAGAAGGCGATCGTTACCTGGCGGGCGGATACATTTCGCGTGTGAGGAACCGGGATGCTGAATCAACCTCTTCTCGTTTCTTTCACGGCAGCATTCCTGGCGGCTGGTGCGGCGGCACAAGAAGGCTGCCGATGATCCCAGCCGATCAGCTCTCCAGTGCGCAAAAAAAGACCGTCGCGGGCATGCAGGCCGGTTCGTTCGGCGTTGGCGGCCCGTTCATTGCGTTGCTGCGCGAGCCGAAGCTGGCGCATCAGGCCTACGCAATGGCCACGTATTTCCGCGAGGCGAGCGGTCGCGGACCCAAGCTGACCGAGTTCGTGATCCTGCTGGCGGCGCGCGATTGGACGCCGCAGTTCAAGTGGACTGCGCATTATTCGCGGGCGCTCAAGTTGGGTCTCACCGAAGAAACCGTAAACGCGATCGCGGAGGGGCGGCGGCCGCCGAACCTGCCCAATGACGAGGAGCTCATTTACGATTTCTGGACCGAGCTGAGCCGCAACAAGAGCGTCAGTGAGGCAACGTATGAACGCGCCATCCAAAAATTCGGCGAGCCGGGGTGGTGAGATGACCGCGTTGAACGGCTATTACATAATGCTCGCGAGGTCTTACTGATCCGAGGATGCTGCCGCGATGGACTGCACTTCTGGCGCCCGCGTTTCTATTGGCTCAAGCGGCGTTGGTGCACGTTTCCGCGGGTAGCGAGCGGCCGCCCAAGCCTCCTGCACTCGCCGAATTTCCGGCTCAAATCAACCAATGGACGGAACAGCGCGAAGACCCGATTGATCCCGACGTGTTGCATACGCTGGGCGCCGACCGGCTGTTGAGCCGCACCTATCAGAGCCGTGGCGCCGCGCTGCCGGTGAGCCTGCTGGTGGCATGGTTCCAGTCGCAACGAGCTGGTGCGAGCCAGCCGCATTCGCCCAAGGTGTGCTTGCCCGCCTCCGGTTGGCAGACCGAAAGTACCGGCAGGATGACCATCGCCACCTCAGCCGGTCCGATTACCGTGAACCGTTACGTAGTTGGGAATCGCCGCGACCGCGCAGTGGTTCTGTATTGGTATCAGGACGCGCGCGGGGCAGTGGCCGGCGAGTGGGCGTCGAAATTCTGGACGGTGGTGAGCGCACTCAGAGACCGCCGAACGGATCTCGCTTTAGTGCGTTTGGTGGTGGAGGAAGGCGCCGGGGATGGCACGGCGCAAATCCAGCAGGCCACGGGCGACGCCGCGGAGTTTGCCCGCGAAGTTTACCCCGTTCTGCGCACCGAGTTGCCGCGCTAGCGATCGCGAATCTTAAATTTCAATCTCGATCCGATAAGGACAGCGGAGGGCCCATGCGGGGATCAAGTCCGGACGGTGACGACCCGGTGGTTCAGCAGGCCTTGCGCGATCAGACCTTGCACAAGGCACTGCTCGAACAAATAGATCAAGGCGTGTGCATTGTGAATCGCGACAACCGGATTTTGTATTGGAACCTGGCGGCGGAGCGGATCAGCGGATTTCTGGCGCACGAGGTAGCCGGACAGGTGAACCACGGCGATCTGCTGCTGCACAGCGCTCATTGCGACGCGTTGCTCGGGCTGCAAAGTTGTGATGTCGAAGGCGCTCCGGAAGGCAAGCCGCACGCGAGCGTCGTGCTGTTGCTGCATCGCGAAGGCTATCGCATTTTGGTTTATGTTCAGTCGCGGCCGATCCGGGACTGGAATGGCGAGGCCATCGGAACGATGGAGCTGTTTGACGAAATCGCGGCGTCGGCGCATCCCGGGGTGCGCGAATTTGAAGCCTTCGGTTGTGCGGATACATCGACGCGGGCTGCCAACAGAAAATACGGCGAACTGATGGCGCGGCACGCCCTGGAGGCGCTCAACACGTTTGCGATCCCGTTTGGATGGCTGCGGATCGGGTTGGATGGCGCCGCGGATATGGATCGTGGGTTTGGCCGAGGCATGGTGGAGGCAGCGTTGAAGATGGTGGCGGCGGCGATCGAGCGGAATTTGGGGACACACGATGTGCTCACGCGCTGGGAAGGCGCTGAACTGTGCGTCCAGATCAATCGTTGCACGCCGTCGGAACTCGCTGCAGCGGCCGAACGGCTGTGCCTGATCGTGCGCGCATCCTGCCTGGATTGGTGGGGCGACCGGCTACGTGTGACTATTTCCGCCGGAGGAACAGCGGCGGAGCCCGGCGACACGCTCGAAACATTGGATGGGCGGGCGAGTGAAGCCCTGGAAGGTTGCCGGGCCGCCGGTGGCGATCGTGCCGCGATGGCTCACGCCGGCAGAAGCGGGGTGAGCCGATGTTCGCAATAGCCGGAATCATCGTTGTTTTTGCGGCTGTGGTGGGCGGCTATCTGATGGAACACGGCAACATCAGGGTTCTTCTCCAGCCCGCCGAGCTGTTGATTATCGGCGGCGCCGGGATCGGTACCATTCTGACCGCCAATCCGCCGGCCATCCTTAAGGCCATTCTCGGCGGTTTTTCGACCGTATTCGGCAACTCCAAATACGATAAGACCGCCTATCAGAACACGCTCAAGCAGATGTACGACGTGATGCAGAAGGCCCGCAAGAAAGGCCTCACCGAGTTGGAGAAAGACGTCGAAGAGCCCGACAAAAGCGAGCTATTCAAGACCTGGGACCATCACTTGCGCGATTTCGTTTGCGACACCTTGCGCATGGCCATGACTGGCGGCCCTACCCCGTTTGACCTGGACCAGCTCATGGAGCTGGACATGGAAGTTCATCACCATTATTCGAACCTGCCCTCGAAAGCATTGACGACCGTGGCCGATTCCCTGCCGGGGCTGGGTATTGTCGCGGCCGTGCTGGGCGTGGTGATCACCATGGGAGCATTGGGAGGTCCACCGGAAGAGATCGGCCACAAAGTGGCGGCGGCCCTGGTTGGGACGTTCCTGGGAATTTTACTGTGCTACGGCTTGCTCGGGCCCATGGCCGACAAGATGGGCAAGGCCGCTGAAGAAGAAGGTCACTTTTACCACGTGGTGCGAGTGGCTCTCATTTCGTTCCTCAAGGGCAACTCCCCGCAGTTGGCGGTGGAGTTCGGCCGCCGCGCCATACCGGGGCATGCGCGGCCCAATTTCCTGGAACTGGAATCGGCCTGCCGCGGAAAGGCGAGTTAATTCGATGTCCGTGCAATCCAACGATCCGTTGGTCGTACAACCCATCATCATCAAGAAGAAGGTGATACATGCAGGGCATCACGGCGGGGCATGGAAGGTGGCTTACGCCGACTTCGTAACTGCCATGATGTCGTTGTTCATCGTGCTGTGGCTCATGAATTCGAGCGAACAGGTGAAGAAGGCGATCGCAGGTTATTTTCGCGATCCTTCCGGCCACAGCAACAAGAACGGAACGGGGGAGAGCGGATTAGCCATCGATCAGAACGTAGGCATTGGCAAAGACGACATGACCAAGCTCAAAGAGAAGCTGGCGGAGGCCATCCGCCAGTCGCCCGACGTGGCCAAGCTGAAAAACCAAGTCGTCATGACGGTGACCGGCGAGGGGCTGCGGATCGAGCTGCTTGAAAAAGCCAACAGCACGTTTTTCGAAAGCGGCAACGCGGGCCCCACCCCTTCTGGCGAGGAGATGCTTGAACTCATAGCCTCACAACTCGGCAAGCTTCCCAACCGGCTTTCGATAGAAGGCCACACCGATGCTAAACCCTACGTTTCAAAAACTGGTTACAGCAACTGGGAGCTATCGACCGATCGGGCCGACGCAGCCCGCAAAATACTACAGCAAAACGGCGTGCGGTCGAACCAGGTGGCAGATGTTCGGGGCTACGCGGATCAGCGGTTGAGAGATCCAAAAGACCCCTTCAGCCCGTCCAACCGCCGTGTTTCCATCGTGGTGAAGTACCTGATCCCGGACGATGCACCACGAATTGCGGGTGCACCCGTCACCAGCAGCCAGCCTGCCAAACCCGCGCCCGCTGGACCGCCGGTCGCCATGCGCAAGTAGCGTCGCCAATTTCTTGGCGGATTTCAACCTCTTTGATAAAATCGGCTTAGAGTAACAATATTGCCGTGCCAGATCCGTCGGCCGTCGCCTTCGGGCAACAACCGCTTGATTCAATGCCCGGCCCTGTTTATACTGTCTTTTTTCGCCGATGATGAATCTGAGCATGACGAACTTGAGCATGTCACCGCGGGACGAACTGGATCCATTGGCTCCGCAGCGCGAAGCCGCCATGTTCTACGGTCTCTTTCTGCGCGGGCATTCGGCCGAAACGCTGCGGCGTGACATTGACGTTCCCAAGCCTGTGCTCGAGAAATGGTTGAATCGGCGGCGCTATGAATCGGGTTTTCGCGACGCCCTGCGGCGGGTTTATCATTACCGCAAACAGGTGCTCGCCATCTTCGATGAACTGGTGCTGAACGAGAAGACCCGGCCGCCTTTCGTCCATTAGCCCGTTCACCTGATTTCTTAGTAACCGGTTGTTCATTTCTCCGGGTGTCGGCTTCCCCTTACACTAGAAAAAGATGAAACATACCCATACGCATTCCTTGCCGGAAACGGCAGCGGCGAACGAGATCGAAAACGCCAAGTCGCGGCTGCTCTCCACGCCGACACGTCCGTTTGATCCCGTGGGAGCAACCAGCGCCAGCGAAATCCTGACGCGCATGCAGGGGACGGCATTCCAGGGCAAGCAGCTCGGCCTCGCGTTTGAAGTTTGGAAACGGATGCTGGGCGACCGCTGCACCATCATGATGGGGATGTCGGGAGCCATGGTTCCGGCCGGAATGCGGCGCCTGGTGGTGCGCATGATCGAAAATCGCCTGATCGATTGCCTGGTGTCGACGGGCGCCAATTTCTTTCATGACCTGCACGAGACGCTCGGGAATTTTCACTATCAAGGCTCGCCCGCGATCGACGACGTACTGCTGGCCGAGAATCTGGTGGACCGCATGTACGATGTGCTGGCCGATGAAGAAAAGTTCCGGCAGCACGATCAGTGGATCGGGCGCTTCGCCGCTTCGCTCGATCAGTCGCGGTCCTATACCACGCGCGAGTTCCTGCACCTGCTCGGTCTCGAGCTCGCCAAGCACGCCAAGGAAGACGGCATTGTCTCGGCGGCGGCCAAAGCCGGCATCCCGCTGTATTGTCCCGCTATTGCGGACAGTTCCATCGGCATCGGGATCGCCGCGAATCGCTATGCGGGAGGCAATCGATTCACTTTCGACGTGATCGGCGACGTGGTGGAAACCGCGCGCATCGTGGCGGAATCGCAGGCGAGCGGCGTGATTTACTTCGGGGGTGGAACGCCTAAGAATTTCGTGCAGCAAACGGAGGTGACTGCCATCATCATGAATACCGGCGTCACGGGGCACAAATATGCCATTCAATGCGTAACTGACTCGCCGCACTGGGGCGGACTCTCGGGCTGCACCTTCGAAGAAGCGCAGAGCTGGGGCAAGATCGCCAAAGACGCTTCAATGGTGACGTGCCATTCCGATTCCACGATCGCCATGCCGATTCTGGTTTCGGCGCTGCTCGAACATCCGGAGTTGATTGCCAAGCGGCACCACCCGAGCTTTACACACGGCAGAGAGTTGGGGATCGCGTCGTGAGCGCGCTCAAAATCCCGATGTTTCAGGTGGACGCGTTTTCCGGGTGCGTATTCTCGGGCAATCCGGCGGCGATCTGCCCGCTCGAGAGCTGGCTCCCGGATGCTCAGATGCAGTCCATCGCGGCCGAGAACAATCTGGCTGAGACGGCATTTTTTGTGCGCAATGGCGAGGGCTACAAGCTGCGCTGGTTCACGCCCGCGGTGGAAGTGGATCTGTGCGGCCACGCAACGCTAGCGTCGGCTTACGTGATCCTGAACGATCTCACGCCCGGTGAGCAGTCGGTTTCGTTCGAGACCAAGAGCGGCAGGCTTACGGTCACGCGCGATGGCGATTTGTACTCGATGGATTTTCCATCTCGCCCGCCCAGGCCCTGCGAGGTTTATCCCGGATTGATTGAGGCGCTGGGCGGCAAGCCGGAACGGGTGCTGGCCGCGCGAGATTACTTCGTCGTGTATGGTTCGGAAGCGGAACTGCGGGCTCTGCGGCCGGACATGGCCGCTTTGATGAAAATCGATCGGTTTGCCGTGATCGCGACAGCGCCGGGCGCCGATTCTGGAACAAACGCTGCCGATTTCGTTTCGCGCTTCTTCGCGCCCGCCAAAGGCGTTCCTGAGGATCCGGTCACCGGGTCGTCGCACTGCAGTTTGATTCCCTATTGGTCCAAGCACCTCGGCAAAGCCAAGCTGCATGCCTATCAAGTTTCGCCGCGCGGGGGCGAGATCTGGTGCGAGGATCGCGGCGAGCGTGTGGTGATCAGCGGCAAGGCCGCGCGTTTTTTCGAAGGAACGATTTTCCTCTAATTCGCGGGCTTATCCGGCGCGTTCTTCGTCTTCAGCAGGTTCAACTTGTTCAGGATCTCGGTGACGTAGTCCGTCGTCTCTGGAATCTGCGGCACGCCACCCGCCTGATCCACGCGCGACCATCCGGCGTTGTAGGCGCCCAAGGCCAGCGAAGCATCATTGTTGTAGCGGTCCAGCAGGGACTTGAGCAGTTTCGCTCCGGCCTCTACGTTTTCCTTCGGATCGAAGGCATCTTGCACTTCCAGGCCGTCCGCCGTATCGGGCATGAGCTGCATCAGCCCCTGAGCGCCGCGGGCTGAAAGCGCGCACGGCCGCCCGCCGGATTCTTGGTCGATGACGGCGCGAACCAGTTGCTTATCCACGCCGGATTTTTGCGCGGCGGACTCGGTCAACGCATCGAGCTCCGTATCGGGCAGCGGCTCGCAGTCCGCTGTACCCATATCTGCAGTTGTAAACGGAACGGTGAAGAATGCGTTGGCCGGCGCCGGTGCGGCGGAGTTGCGCACTGTGGCGGCCTGCTTTTGAACGGCGGCGCGCTGTTGAGCGATGGCTGGCGCCATGGCGGCGCGCACGGACTCCTCGAAATTCGCAGGGGGTTGGGCGAATGCGAGCGCCACCCCCGTAACTAAGAGGACCAGGCTTTTGATCATCGCCTCAGCTCACCGCGATTGATCCGGGCGGTGGATTGTTCGGATTGTAGGCGGCCAGATTACCGAGCGCGCCAAGTCCAGGTGCTACTTCAACGGGATTCTGCATCGCCGAGGGCACCCAGGTATACCCGTCGGCTTGGCGCATGCTGGTGACCATGGATGGATCCCAGCCCCAAACCATGATGGGAACGTCGATCTGGTAGCCTTCCGAGGCGAGCTGCTGCGCGTAGCCTTCGCGCTCCGATTCCGGCATGTTCCGCAGAGCTTGCACCGCCGCGGGCTGCTGCGCCCAATAGGCGTTGTCGAACGCCAGCGTCGGATCGGCAGCGGCGCTGGGCGGGGGCATACCGTCTTCGGATGTCGCCGCCGTGGTCGAGGAATTAACCGCCGGAACGGGGACGCCGACCCAGCTATTGGTGGCCGCTTGCGCGAACGGATCATAATCACTGTTGTTCTGCGTCGCGCCGGGCGTCGAGTTGGAGGGTGTCGAACTCGTGGCGGCCGGCGTGGTGGAGACTTGCACTTGGTTTGGATCGGTGCCGACCTGCTCCAGCGTCGTCGAAGATACCGCGTCGGAGAGTGCGCTTCGGAAATTGGCCGACGTGTCTTGCGATGCCGCAGTCTTCGTGGTTGTCGTCCCCGGCAGATCCGCGGGTGAAGGTAGTGTATTGTGCAGGTGAATCATAGTCGTTGCCTCCTGTGTGTCATAACGATGCTCTAGCGCCCATCAACCGGTAGATGTAGGCGAGGATTTCGGCGACAGCCCGGTACAGATGCGGCGGAATAGTCTGTCCGATTTCGACGGACTTGTACAATGCCTGTGCCAAGGGCGGATTCTCAATGAGCGGCACGTCGAATTCCAGCGCCCGCGCGCGGATGCGCAGAGCCAGATAGTTCTTTCCTTTTGCCACCACCAGCGGCGCGTCCATGCTGTCGTGCTGATAGCGGATCGCCACCGCGTAGTGCGTGGGATTGACAATCACCGCAGTGGCCGTCTTCACTTCGTCCATCATCCGGCGGCGGCGGATATCGCGCTGCAACTTCCGGATGCGCATCTTGGTCTGCGGATTGCCTTCGGCTTCTTTCATTTCGTCGCGTACATCCTGTTTGCTCATCTTCATTTGGTTGGCAAACTTCCGTTTCTGCCGGAAGAAATCGATGAAGCCGAAGAACAGGAACAGCGCGGATGCCTTCCACAGTAGGTCCATGGAAAGCGTGCGCATGGTATCCAGTCCCACCTGAAAACTGCTCAGCGGGACCATCAGCAGCCGCTCGCCGCTTTTCATCACAATCCAATAAATAGTTGCGCCAAAGACCGCGACCACGGCGACCGCTTGAATGGCCGATACTATGCCCTTCTGCGGTGCTGCCTTCAACTTTTCGAAGATGTTGAAGTTCGCCGGCTTCGGCGTCATGCGCGTGAGATTGAACGAAAAGCCCGTCGAGCTGAGCTGAAATACACAGCCCGTCAAAACTAAAATGCCGCTGCAGTACAAAAGAGGAGTCAGGCCTTGCGCCAGGGCTTCGTGCAGGATGCCGAGGAGCGTGGTCTCACGCAGGTCGCTGCGGAAGGCCTCCACAAACAGACCGCGTGACACCTGCTTGAGGCTCGTCACGAGCTGTCCGCCGCTCTGCGCAATGAGGAGCACGAAGACAGTGAATTGGAGTCCGCTGACAAAATCGCGCGAAGCCGCAACTTGCCCTTCGCGGCGGGCCTTTAACAGCCGCCGGGGTGTTGCCTTTTCCGATTTGTCGCTCGAGTTCGCCATGGTAATCGAAAAAGCTCAGAGTCCCAATAGGCGCCCTAATGCAGTGAACGCCGCAGCCCCCAGTTGCTGGTACAGCTTCGGAATCAGTAAAACCAACAGGCTCAGGGCCGCGAGCGCCGCGAACATCTTGACCGGGAACGCAAGCGCAATGAGCTGCAGTTGCGAATTCAGATGCCCTAAAAGTCCAATGGATAAATCGATCAGGAACAACAGTGTCATTAAAGGCAGGGCCAGGTGCAGGCCGGTAGTGAAGATGCTGGAGCCGAGCATTACCAGCGCTTCCACGCTCGCCCGCGATGCGATAAATGCGCCCGGCGGATGCGTCTCCAGGCTGCGCGCCAGAATGGTGAGCAACAACCGGTCGAATCCCATGGCGAAGAAAAGCAGGCCGGCGATCAATTGCGCCAGTATCAAAAGAACGGTGGAATCGGCTTCGGTGTTGGGATCGATCGTGGACGCATAGGCGAATCCCGCCTGCGTGCTGATGGCCTGCGCGGCAAATGTGATGGCTTCCACCAGGAACGCAACCGCAAGCCCCGTGGCCACTCCGATAGCTGCTTCGGCGATCATCCAGCCGGCTACCTGCACAATGCTGGTGGGAACCGGGTCGATCGCCGGCCAGCGCGAATACATTCCGAACGTCAGAATCATCGACAGCACGATTTTAGGAGCGCTTGGCCCCGCCCCCAGTCCCGGCAACGGCAGAAAAACGAAGACGCCGGAAATGCGCGCCAGTACGAGCAGGAAGCCGTACAGCAACGAGGCCGGAATGGCTGGATCAGCGTGCATAGCGTGATAAATCGCCGAAGACTCCGATGGAGTAGGCCGAGAGCTGTTTCAACATCCAAGGCATCAACAGCAGAAAGCCGAACAAAAACGCAGCCAGGCGCGGGATGGTGCTGAATGCCGAGTCCTGCATCGAGGTCGCGATCTGGATAATGTTGACCACGATGCCGACCGCAAATCCGATCAGCAGGAGCGGCGAGCACAACAGGACCGTAGTCCAAAGAGCTTGGCTGATAATATGAACCGCCATTTCAGGAGTCATGATTCCTCAATAGAAAGTCTTCAGGAGCGAACCGATCACCAGATTCCAGCCGTCTACCAAAACGAACAGCAAGATTTTGAACGGCGCCGAGATCATCACGGGCGGCAATTGCACCATGCCGATCGAAAGCGTAATGGAAGCCACCGCCAGGTCGATAATCAAGAACGGCAGATACAAGACAGCGCCAATTTGAAAGCCGGCCTTCAGCTCCGACAGGATGTAGGCTGGGATCAGAACCTTCAAATCCAAATCGGCTGCATTCCGCGGCGGCGCGGACTTGGTCATTTCGATGCAGGTCTGAATGTCTTTCTCGCGCGCAAATTTCAGCAGAAAGGCCTTCAACGGTTTGGCGCCTTCGTCGAATCCCTGTTCCCAGGTCATTTGTCCTTCCTCTACGGGTTCCCAGCCGCGATGGTAAATGTCGCTCACCACGGGCTGCATGATCAGGAATGCCAGAAACATCGACAATCCGACGAGAACCTGATTTGACGGGGCCGACTGCGTTCCGAGGGCCTGCCTCAGAAAATGCAGCACGGTGACGATGCGGAGAAACGGGCTAACGGACATCACCACCGCCGGCAGCAGCGTAAGCAACGTCAACAAAATGACGATCTGGGTTGGCGTGCTGAGCGTCAATCCCCCTTTGGCGCCCGCGGAACCGAAGACCGGAATCGATGGATTGCTGCTGGGAGCGGCCAGCGCCGAGCTTGCGAGCAGAAGCAAAATGGAAAGGTATTTCATTGGTTCGAACGGAGCAAATCACGCGGCAGCTGCGAGATTGAATCGAGCGGTACCGGAGCGTCGAGGAGAGTACAAGATGACGGCGCGGTCGCGATGAGAACGGTCCGTTCGGCCACGCGCACCAGATGCAAGGCGTGCTGCGGCGTAAGTGGAACGCGCTCCAATACTTCTAAACGGCGCGTATTTCCGCCTCTCCGCGGACCCATCGGAAAGGAAGCCAACCCGCGCCTTTTGGCGAACCACAAAAGTCCGCCCAGGAGCGCGAATACCAGCAACACCATGACGATTTGTTCAGTCAGTTGCATTGCCGCCGCCGGTTGCGCTTTTGTGCAACATCCTTTGCACGCGAACCGAGACCGTGTCGTCGATGACGATTACTTCCGCCTCGGCCAGCTTGACATCGCTCGCGAATAAGGGGAAAGGCGCGCCGGCGGGATGATCGGTCCGCAACACCGCGCCCTCTTGCAGCTCGAAGATCTCCCGGATGCTCATTGAGAGCGTCCCGAGCTCGAGTTCCACCACGAAAGGCAACTCGCCGAAACGCCCTAAAACGTCGGAAGCGCCCATCGCTATTGCTTGATGGCGAGCAGCGCCTGCGTTAATTGATCCAGCGTCAGGATAACCTTGGAATTGGCCTGATACGAGTTTTGATACACGATCAAGTTGGTGAACTCAGTCGCGATATCCACCGTGGAAGCTTCCAAGGCGCCGCCTTCCACCGTTCCCAATGTGCCGGTGCTCGGAACTCCAATTACGGGAGTGGATGTATCGGCGCCCGCTTCGTAGTTATTTTGGCCGACTGCAATCAACGAATCCGGATTGCTGATGGATGCGAGCGCGAGCTGGCCGATCACCTCCTGGTTACCGTCGGAGAATTGTGCGGTAATCGCGCCGCCGTTTGCGATCGAAACCTGTGTCACTTGGGATGCCGCAACGCCGTCCTGCGTGCTGCCGGAAACGGCGGAGGCTGCCGAATACTGAGTAATCAGTGGAGTTCCGGCTCCGTCCTGGGTCGCCAGGTTCCAATTGATATTCATGTCGCTGGCGCCGTCCGCCAGACCGGTAATTGCGACCTGCACCTGCGCTGGGGCGGTCGGAGAAGTGAGGTTACCGTTGCTGTCGAAGGTGAGCTGGCCGTTGGCTACCGCACTCGGCGTCCCCGCGGTGCCGCCTGCGAGGTCCGCGCCCGGAATGTCCACTTCATAATTCCAAGTTCCGGGCGACTGTTCCGTGAAGTTCACCGTCAGCGTGTGTTCCACGCCCAGCGAGTCGACTACCTGAATCGGCGTCGAGAAACTCCCGGTGGATTCGCCGACTACGCCCGCCGCGTTCAAATTTATGCTCAGCGACATGTTCTGGGTCGCGCTGGGTGTCTGCAATGCATTGGATGGAATCGTGATGTCGCCCGTGGCGCCGCTGGTGTTCACCACTCCGTTCTGGGCATTCCAGCCTTGCACGAATTGCCCTGTAGCGGTAACGAGCTGGCCGTTGGCGTTAAGTTGGAAATTCCCCGCCCGCGTGTACAAGGTGTTGCCGGAGGGATCTTGCACCACGAAGAACCCGTTGCCGTCGATGGCGGCGTCGTAGTTGCCGCCGGTCAGCTGGATGGACCCTTGTGTGAACAGCCGTTCCGTTTGAGGCGCCGATACACCGCCGCCGATCTGTGTGGAACCGCCGGCAACCGACTGTTGAAGTAAGTCGTAGAAAGATACGGTGCTGTCTTTGTAACCGGTGGTGTTGAGGTTCGCCAAATTGTTTCCGACGACGTCGAGCGCGGCCGAATCAGCGGTCAACCCGCTAAGTGCGATGGAAAAAGATGACATTGTTTTTGCTCCTTTAGTGAGTGAGTGATTTCTGAATACCGCTACGAAGAGGAAGATGGGCCCTTGATGGAGGCCGATGGCGACGTTCCGTTCGTCGAGTTTGTGGACGAGGTACTTCCATCCAGGGTCTGCACGCCCTGGTTGATACCCATGAGTTGCTCTAGCTCGCTGTATTGCACGAGTTGGCCTACGAACTGAATACTGTCGGTGGGGTTGAGTGGATCTTGATTTTGAATTTGGGCAATTAACAGTTTCAGGAATGTGGCTTCGCTGGTGAGCGATCCGGCTGAGTTTGCCGAGCTCGATGAGCTTGTGCCGTTGGTGTTGCTGGCGCCGTTTGTACCGGTGTTGGCGGATGCCAGCGGCTGCAGCGCGTTTGTTAGGGCAGACGTGCCGAGTACTTGCATTATCGGTTTCCTCCTGGGTGAGCGTGTTCGCTTGAAATCTGCTGGTCGAATACCTGTTGCCAATTTCTGTCCGGATTGCGGCGATCGCGTGGCGCTTGCCTGTCCCCGCCGAACGAGTGCTGTTGTTGAGAGGAGTTCTGTCCCCCGGCGTGCGAATCCTGTTGGTTCTCCGCTTGTGCGGTGGCCGGGTTCACGTCGGCCTTCCAGCCCTGTTGGCCCAGTTGAGATGAAAGATCTCCGAGATTTGACTTTAGCGATTCCCTCAAAACGGGATCCGCGGCATGAACCGAGACACTCACGGCTCCGGCGCGATCGGTGACTCGAATCGCGGCCGCGGACTGTCCGCCGTCTGCGAGATGGAGAAGAATGCCGGTGCTGGCGGACGTCTTCGGCAGATCGGGTGTCACTGCATGCGTGTCCTGCGCTGCCAGAGCTTGGCTGCTGTGTGCCGGTTCCGTTAGCTCCGGGGAAGGTGGAGGGCTCATTTCCGATGACTGCGGCGCAGTTACCTCGCTCCACCTCGTGAATGTTCCGTTGGATTCCGTTGCGTGACTTTCAACCGCGTCGTTAGCGCCGGGGGCTTTGGGCTCGTGTGTGGCGACTTTTTCCTGGACCGGATCAGATGCCCGAGTTTCCTGCGTTGAATCAGCGGAAGCCTGACTTCCGGTTTGCCCTGCTTTCTGCGTCTGAGGTGTTGCGGCCGGTTTCGTTTGGCTGACTGCCACCGGCTTGATCGGAGTCATTTGCGGCTCAGCAGTAGTAACCGGCGGCGTGATTACCTGGGCCGGGAGTGAGTAACTCGCCAAGTAACTGGCCGGGGCCTGCGGTGCGAGCATCCGAACCTCGAATGCGAAGTTAGAAGCCGAAGGAGTAAGTGGAGCTTTGGGTGTTGCCCCCGCTGAAAATCCTGTTTCGGCGTGCGCATCGCGAGTAACAACGGCGGCTTCGGGTGTTGCGGCGCCTGTTACTGCCGCCGCGGGCTTGCTGCTCGCCGGCGGATCGGAAGCTGGCTCTGACGTTTCTGCTTGAACTGGTGTGTCACTGCTTCCTTTCACAACCGGCGGCTGCGGTGCGGGTGGATTCTGTGGCTTGGCGGGACCGGAAGATAATTGGACCGAGCGTTTGGCCCCCTGAGTTAGTTTTGCAGGGGCAGTCGCCGGAGTGGTCCGGCCCTCCGGCTCTTCTTCCACTGGCGAGGCCGCTCGCATAGTGGGCGGCGCAAAGTTGGCCGGTTCGACGATGGGCGTTGGCGCCGGGGCCGGTTGGCTCACCTGCGGTGCGGAGTTTTCCTTGATCGAGAGATGCGTCGCGGGAACCGCGCCTGTGTGGTCCTGCGCCGTTGTTGGCGGCGTGTGAACGGGCGAGGAAGTCTGAACAACCGCGTCTTTGCGAATTACTTGCTTCGGCGCGGCAACAGTCTCGGATGGACTGTTTCGCGTCATCGGCGTCGGCCGTGCCGTTTCGGTCTGGGTCGATGGCGCCGTAGTTTCGACTGCCACAGTTTGCTTGCTAATAGCCTTGCCGGTCTCAGAAACAGATTCGGAGGCGCGTGCCTCTGTTAACCGCGGTTCCACCGAAGAGCTCGCTGGCCGCGAACTGGGCGCCGTCGATGAGTCGTATGAACTACGTGTCGTTTGCCGAAGCGGCAGCCCGCGCGTACCGGCCACTGATGATTTCCCCTGCGACGTCGCAATATCCGCGGATTTTGCGGTTTCGGGCTCTGCGCTCTTCTTCACTTCCGCAGCGTCTGTCGCAGTCTTGCTCACCGGGGCTGCCGCAACTCGGGTCTGGGTTGTATTTTCTCCGCCGAGCGGCTTCGTGCCGTCCTCCGCGGCCGCTGTGTGCGGCTCCTGCGAAACGTCGCCGGATGCAGCTGATTTATCGCTCGTGCCATCAGGTTCTTTCAAGAGCGACGCCGGTTCAGCCGGCATCTGCGCGAATTGTGGACTGGGAAAGGATATCGATAGCGAGCTATGTTGGGGGCCGGCCTGCAACTCGGAAGACGCATCCGGCGAAGGCTTCTTCGCTTTCGTACTTTCAGGATCCGTCTTTTCGCCGCCGGACTCCGAGACATTTTCATCGCCCACTGTCTCGAGGGCGTCCAGAACGTTCTTGAATGAAATTGTCTTGCTGCTGTTCGGGACTTGGGCCGGTATAAGAGCGGCGAGAGGGATGGCCGGCGCATTGCGAATGGCCGGCGCAGAGAGAATCACGGCGGCAACTTATGCAGGTTCAAGACCACATAAGCGCGGTCCAATTATCAGCACGTTACAAAATTGAGGCGTCGAGAACTCGGCGGTTGCCGACTTAGAATCGGCGAAGCGGGCCCGAGTGCTCGCTCCTCTTATCGTGCTAACGAAACAAAGTTCGAGACTTTTTTCGCATCACCGCTTTGGCCGTGCACTTGCAGCGTGCCATATCGCTCATGGATCAAATCAGCGTTCTGGCGGCAGGCGGCATGCGCTCGCGTATGCAGGCGCTCGACGTTGTGGCGAACAATCTGGCGAATTCTTCCACCAGCGGTTATAAAAGCGACGGCGACTTCTATTCGATTTATGCTTCCGAAGCGGCGACTGACGACGGTTCCGGTCCTACCGCCGTACCGACACTCGAACACCAGTGGACGGATTTCGCGCCGGGGTTGCTCGAACCGACCAACAACCCGCTCGATTTCGGCATCGCCGGAAAGGGATTCTTCGTTGTTCAAGGTCCCTCCGGTCCGCTGTATACGCGCAACGGCAATTTCCGGTTCGACACCAAGGGACAACTCGTAACGAGCGAAGGCTATGCGCTGCTCCAACAGAACGGCCAGCCCTTACAGGCGAATCCCGCGCAACCACTGAAAGTCTCGCGCGACGGTGCAATCACGCAAAACGGCAATTCGATCGGGCGGATCAAACTGGCCGAATTCTCAAATAAGGGCGCATTGACGAAGCAAGGTAATAACTATTTTCGAAATAACTCCACTCAAGATCCGGCAGACGCAACCAACGTAGAGGTATATCAAGGCAAGCTCGAAGCTTCCAATGTAAGTGCCGCGCATGGCGCGGTGCGAATCGTAGGCCTTTCGCGGCAGTTCGAAATGATGCAGAAGGCGATTTCGATTTCCAACGACATGGGCAAGAAAGCCATTGAAGAAGTGGCTAAGGTGTGATGGCACAGGAGGGCGACAAGGAATGATACGAGCACTGTTTAGCGCCGCCAGCGGCATGAACGCGCAACAAACCAACGTGGAAAACATCGCGAACAACATCGCGAATGCCAACACTGCGGGATTCAAAGCCCGGCGCGCGCAGTTCCAGGATCTTCTTTATCAGAATCTGATCCAGCCGGGCGCGGCTGCTTCTCAGCAGACCATTGTTCCTACCGGACTTCAATTGGGTCTGGGAACACGAGCCGTCTCCAACGAAATCATTTTCACGCAAGGTGATTTTACCGAGACCGACAACCCGCTCGACTTAACGATTCAGGGGAATGGGTTTTTCCAACTCCAGCAACTGTCGGGCCAGCTTGCTTACACGCGAGCGGGGACTTTTCATTTGAATAATACCGGTCAAATCGTCGATCCCAACGGCAACTTACTTGACCCACCGATCACGATTCCACAGAATGCTCTCACCATCACGGTCGGCGGCGATGGAACGGTGAGCTACACTCTTCCCGGCCAGACCACGGCGCAGCAGGCCGGCCAGATCCAGGTTGCGAACTTCGCCAATCCCTCTGGCTTAAACAGTATTGGCAATAGCTTGTTGCAGCAAACGGAAGCCTCCGGTGCTCCTGTGATCGGCCCTCCTGGTGGACAGGATGGGCAAGGCACCTTGCTCCAGGGATACATAGAGCAGTCCAATGTCAGTATTGTTCAAGAATTCGTAAATCTAATCGTCAGCCAGCGCGCCTATGAAGCCAATTCAAAGGTGGTCAAGGCAGCCGACGACATGTATCAACAGGCGAACAACCTTAAGCAATGAGCGTTTGGTTTCTCTTCTTCAGCATCATGATGACGCATTCTGGAACTTGTGAAATAATCGCGAACGATCGCATTCTCGGCGAGGATCTGGCGAAAGCTCTGCCGGCGTTCGCGAACAAAATACCCGGTGACTTGGTGGTAAGTTATTCGCCCGCGCCAGGCGCGCGCCGGATGTTTGGAGCCACGGAATTGCAGCGCATCGGCGCTCCCTATGGAGTCACTGTGGCGCCGGACGCGCATGCCTGCTTTGAATGGAGCTTGCAGACGATCACCGAGGATGCCGTCCGCGCCGCGATTCGCGAGTCTCTGCAGTCGCCCAGCGCGCACGTCGACGTGCTCGCGGTTAATAGAAATCAGGCGCCGGAAGGGAAGCTGATCTTTCCAATCACGGGGCTGATGGCGTCCACACTCACCGGTCCCGATACGCCGGTCACCTGGCGAGGCGAGGTGCGGTACCACGGTTCACGGACATTTTCGGTTTGGGCACGCGTCAAAATATCGGCGACGATGTCTCGTGTCGTGGCGACACGGTTGATCTTGCCGGGGGAGACGGTGGCGCCGGATGAAGTGCGGCTCGAAACCTATGACGATTTTCCGTTGCGCAACGATATCGCGCGCAACCTTGAGGAGGTGGTCGGCCGAATGCCGCGCCGTCCCCTCCGCGAAGGGTTACCGGTCTTCCGCGCCGATTTGATTGAGCCTTTCAAAGTACTGCGCGGCGATTTGGTCGACGTGACAGCCATCTCAGGAGCGGCGCAACTCCATTTGCCCGCGCTCGCCGAAACCCCCGGACGCCAAGGTGACACGATTACTCTCAAAAATCCGCACAGTGGCAAAATCTTCCGCGCCCGTGTCGAAGGAAAAGATAAAGCACTCGTATTGGTGTGGCCAACGGTGGAGCAGACGATGCCCCAGACGAGGGTGCAATGAAGACACGGATCACGCTTCTTCTGCTCCTGTCCGCTGCTCTATCGGTCGCCAGTTCGCCAAAGAAGAAAAAGGATCAAACGCCCGAGCCGTCGCCTCTCGACAAATATATCTCCGATGCCTATCACGACTATAAGCTTCCGGAGGCCGCCCCGCCGCCGGGATCCTTGTGGTCGCCCAATGCGATCTACGCTAACTTAGGTATGGATCTGAGGGCCAATCGGCTGGACGACTTAGTAACTATTGTTGTAAATGAAACCTTCTCGGCAGTGGCAAGCGGTGATGTAAAGACCCAACGCCAGGCCACGGCTCAGAGCAACATCGCACAACTGGCTGGTATTACGAACAAGACCGGGGCATTGGCAAATCTTCTGAATTCCACTACCCAAAACCAGCTCCAGGGAACCGGTGAAACCAGCCGAGGCGCGGTCCTCACCGCCAATCTGAGCGCTCGCGTCACGCACGTCTTGCCGAACGGGTATCTGGTCATCGAAGGAACGAAGCGCGTACAGGTAAGTTCGGAAAATCAAGTGGTTACTGTACGCGGCGTAATTCGTCCGGTGGATCTGTCTCCGAATAACACGATTCTCTCAAACCAGATCGCGCAAATGGAAATACAGGTCAACGGCAAAGGTGTAATCAACGATTCGATTCATCGGCCCAACATTTTGTACCGTATTTTACTCGGACTTTTACCATTCTAGTGTTTTCGAAATCCATGCGACTCGCACTGATTTTTCTGATCGCTTCCCTTCTGCCTCGGGTCCAAGGCGCTTCCGATTCGCCGCGAACGCGCCTGAAGGAACTCGTCTCGCTCGAAGGAGTCCGCGAGAATCAGTTGATCGGCTATGGCATGGTCGTCGGACTCAAAGGCACAGGGGACAGACAGCTCACCATCTTTACCGCGCAAAGCCTCGCGAATATGCTGCAGCAAATGGGCGTCACAGTGAATCCGACGCTCATTTTGGTGAAAAACGTTGCCTCCGTGATGGTGACCGCGACTTTGCCGCCGTTCGCGCAATCGGGAATGAAGATCGACGCCACTGTTGCCGCGATCGGCGACTCAGCGAGTCTGCAGGGCGGCCTGCTGTTAATGACCAGTCTGCGCGGGATTGATGGTCAAGTGTATTCGATTGCGCAGGGCCCGGTGGTCACCGGCAGTTTTATTGCGGGCGGGGCCGGCACATCCCAAACGTTGAATCATCCTACCGTGGGGCGAATCCCGAGCGGGGCTATCGTAGAGCGTCCGTCGCCCGCGGTTGAGCCGACGAAACAATTGCGTCTCCAGCTGCATGAGGCCGACTACACGACGGCGGCCCGCATCGCTGACGTTGTCAACAGCCACTTCACTACGGACACCCCCGCGGCCATTGCTCACGCCGACAATTCCGGCATGGTCAGCGTCGCGATTCCAGCCAAGTTTTCGACACATACAGCGGAATTCATCGCGCAGATTGAGGCGTTGACCGTCCAAACCGACCGGCCGTCGAAAGTCGTGATCAACGAACGCACCGGGACCATCGTGATGGGCAAGGAGGTGCGCGTGTCGCCGGTGGCCATCATGCATGGCGATCTGTCGGTGCAGATTCAAACCACGTATGATGTGTCCCAACCCGGACCTCTCTCTAACGGAACCACCCAGGTTACGCCTCAGGTCTCGGTAGGCGTCAAGGAAGAGAAGGCCCGCAATGTCGTTCTGAAAGAGGGCGCCACGGTGGAAGAGCTGGTGCGTGCGTTGAGTTCGATCGGCGCGACGCCGCGCGATGTAATTGCGATCCTTCAAAGCTTGAGCGCTGCCGGGGCGCTGGAATCGGAGATCGAAGTTATATGATGGCTCCTGAACTAAACCGTCACGCACCGATCGGTGCGGCAAGCCTCGCCAGCCAAAGCCTGCAGCCTCTAAAGACGTCGCCGACGCCCGACGGCGGCGAGACATTTCACCAGGCGTTAGCGGCGGAATCGTCGAAGCCCGATAAGATCGCCGAAGTCTCCAAACAGTTTGAAGCCCTGATGATTGGACAGATGCTGCGCTCCGCACGCGAATCTTCCGGAGGCGGATGGCTCGACAACGAGGACGACAAGGACGATCAGACCGGCTCCATGGTGATGGACATGGCCGAACAAGGATTCTCGCAGGCTATGGCCGAACGCGGCGGACTCGGAATCGCGAAGATGGTGACCGCGAATCTGGAGCGCGGCAAATCTAAAACTGCCAGCTCCGATTCTGAGACGCCTGCTGTGGCTCCGGCGAATACGGATTGGAAGCATTTGTCTCCGCGTCGTTCGCCTGCGCCGTAGTTTCGACGCCTGCATTGTCGCCCGTCTTCCGACCCTCTGCGTTCTGCTGAGTTTCCACATTATTGATCGCGCCCATCCATCCTTCGAGCAGCGTTTGGATCAGCGCCTCCACCTCGCGCAGCATGCTCTCGGATTTTTCGGCGTGCGCCTGGATCAGCCGGCGCTGCAAGTAGCCGTAGAGCCCGGCCAAGGTGTCGCAATATTGCGGATTCACCTCGCGGCGCAGCGCGAAGCGCAATTCCCCCAGAATCTCGACGGTCTTGGTAACGGCGTTGCCCCGTGCGATGATGTCGCCCAATCGATGTGCTTTAATCGCGTCCTGCACCGATTGGATCGCGCCCTCGTACAGCATGCGCGTGAGTTCCATGGGCGTGGCCGCCGCCACGCGGCTCGAAACGTACTCTTTGCGGACGTCGGATGGCGTCATTGCATTACCTGCCGAGCTACGTATCGTACGTGCCGTAGGGTTTTTCACATATTTTTTCTCCCCCCGTTTGCGGGGATAATTTCCACCCCCCAAAAGAAATGTTAAAACTTCGTCTCGAAGTGTCAAAGAAACACCTACTGCGCCTCAAGTCTTCCCTTTGAACCTCCGATCTTGAGAACACAAGGCAATTTGGATGAATCACTCACTTTGGGAGCGGAGCGTTTCGTGTGAACACTGTTCTTTGGATTGACGAAAGCGCAACCGGCACCCAGCACGTCTTCGTCAATGACGGCCCTGAAAAGCTTCAGGTGCTGTTTGCGGCCAGCCTTGCGGGCGCCTTCGATTCGCTCAAGGCTAACGCCATCGATGCCGTACTGGCGCGTTTGCCGATTGCGGGATGTTCCGGATCGGAGGTTCTCCGGCAAATCCACGAGCGAGGCTGCAAAGTTCCCATCGTCATCTATGAACCGGGCGGCGCCGTCTCTAAATCTCACGACCTCACGCAGCGCGGCGCGTTTCAATATGTCGCGCATCCGGTGAAGCCCGAAGAATTGTGCGATCTCCTGGCGGTGGCCATCCGCCATCACCCCGGAAAATCGAACGCTGGAAAACTCAACGACGCCCCGCAACAAACACGCAGCTGGCGCGATCTGCTGGTCGGCTCCAGCGCCGGCATGCGCGAAGTTATCGAAATCGTGGAACTGGTGGGCAACCGGCGTTCCACCGTGCTGATCACCGGCGAAACCGGGACGGGCAAAGAAGTGGCGGCCCGTGCGCTGCATCTGGCCAGCAACCGTTCGGCTTCCCGAATGGTCGCCGTGAATTGTGCCGCGCTGCCGGATCATCTGCTCGAAGCTGAATTGTTCGGTCATACCAAGGGCGCTTTCACTGGCGCCGTCAATGCGCGCGTGGGATTGTTCGAGCAAGCGCACCGCGGCACCATCTTCCTCGATGAAATCGGCGAGATGCCGTTGCCTCTGCAAGCCAAGCTGTTGCGCGTTCTGCAGGAGCGCGAAATTCAGCGCATCGGCAGTTCGGAGCCAGTGCCGATCGACGTCCGGGTGATCGCTGCCTCCAACATCAACTTGCTCGAAGCGGTTGCGAACCGGAGTTTCCGCGAGGATCTTTATTACCGGCTGAACGTAGTTGCGCTGCGGATGCCGGCCCTGCGCGATCACGCGTCCGACATCCCTGAGCTTGCGGCGCACTTCCTCAACAAGGTTGCCGAGTACGAGCCGGCGTGGAGAAAACAGATTTCCTCCCAAGCCATGGACCTTTTCATGAAATATTCCTGGCCGGGCAACGTGCGTCAACTGGAACATGCGCTTGAATCGGCCGCGGCTCTAAGTGGCGCGCGAAGCGTCCTCTATCCGGGCGATTTCGATCTGCCCGCCGAAACTCGTGCGTCGGAATTTGGTCCCCTCTCTTCGCTCGATGTCCCGGAGTCCGGAATCAATTTTGAAGAACTCATGAACGGCATCGAACGGCGGCTGCTCGAACGCGCGCTTGCCAAATCGGGCGGCAACAAAGCGCGCGCCGCCAGCATGCTGCACATGAAGCGCACCACTCTTCTCTCGAAATTCAAATCGCTGGAAGTGTGCGCCTAGCAATCCATGGCTAAAGCGCGTGCCATCAGTAGTCCGGCGCCTGCCCCCACTCCCGGAAGCGCGGCCAAGACCGCTGCCAACGGGCTGTCGAACATCGGCGAGCTCGCTGTCCCCGTCGCGGTTCTGCTCATCGTAATCGCGCTCATCACGCCGCTGCCCAGCTTCCTGTTGGATATCCTGATCGTGCTCGATCTGATGATGTCGGTGATCGTCATGATGGTGGCCATGTATATCGGCCGCCCCATTGAGTTCAGCGTTTTTCCCACGGTTCTGCTGCTGCTCACGCTGTTCCGGCTCGCGCTCAACGTTTCATCCTCGCGCCTGATTCTTCTCAATGGAAACACGGGAACGTCCGCGGCCGGCCACGTCATTGAAGCGTTCGGAAGCTTCGTCGTGGGCGGCAACTACATCATCGGCGCCGTCATCTTTTGCGTGCTCATCGCCATTCAATACGTCGTCATCAACCACGGTTCGGTGCGCATTTCCGAAGTCACAGCGCGTTTTACTTTGGACGCTCTTCCTGGAAAGCAGATGTCCATTGACGCCGATCTGAACGGCGGATTGATCGACGAGACGGAAGCGCGCCGCCGCCGCCGGGAGCTGTCGAGCGAGGCGGAATTTTACGGCGCCATGGACGGCGCCTCGCGATTTACCCAGCGCGACGCCATCGCGAGCATCATTATCACCGGCGTCAACATCATCGCCGGATTTCTGATCGGTGTGCTGCAGCACAAGATGGATCTCGGCGCGGCGATTCAAACCTACACCGTGCTCACCATCGGCGACGGCTTGGTGACCGTGATCCCGGCCCTGATGATCTCGATTTCGGGCGGCTTGATCGTCACGCGCGCGAGTTCCGACGCCCGGCTCGGCGCGCAATTCCAGCGCCAGATCTTCGGTAAATCGGAACCGCTTCTGCTTGCCAGCGGCGTGCTGGTGGCTCTCTCACTTTTTCCCGGTTTGCCGACCATCCCCTTCCTCGCCTTGGGCAGCGGCCTCGGCGCTATCGGCTGGAACATGCGTCGGAAAAACGACGCTTCCGTCAAAACCTCGACGGACGCAGCCGAAAAACCAGCCAAGGAGAACATCGAAGCTCTGCTGCAAGTGGACCCGTTGACCGTGGAAGTCGGGCTTGGCCTCGTGAAACTGGTGGATGGCGGAGCGACCTCGCGGCTGCTGCAACGCATCTCCGGCATCCGCAAAAATCTAGCGTCGCAGCTCGGCTATTACATGCCGCCGGTGAAGGTGAACGACAACGTGGCGCTTAAGGCGCGCGAATACACCCTGTTCATCAAGGGCGTTGAAATGGGCCGTTATGAGCTTCCCGCAGGCCAGGAACTGGCCATTCCGAGCGCGGGCGTGGATGGCAGCGTTCAAGGCACGCCGACCAAGGATCCGGCTTTTCATCTGGCCGCGCTTTGGATTCCTGCCGAACGGGCGCAGCTGGCGCGGAGCCGCGGGTATACCGTGGTCGACGACGTGAGCGTCATGGGAACGCACCTCTCCGAAGTTGTCCGCCGGCATGCTCACGAGTTGTTCAGCCGCCAGGACACCAAGGGTTTTTGCGATCGCGTGGCGCAGACCAACCCGAAAGTGGTCGAAGATTTGGTTCCAAAAATGCTGTCGCTTTCGGTGATCCAGAGAGTGCTTCAGAATCTTTTGCGGGAGCGGGTCCCGATTCGTGACTCCGTGACGATTCTGGAGGCTTTGAGCGAAGGAGCGCAAATGACGAAGAACCCGGTGCTGCTGACCGAATATGTGCGCCAAGCGATTCGCCGGGCCATTATCAGCTCGCACGTGAATCAGCAAAGCGAACTGGCCGCGTATCTGGTGGAGCCCGCCGCCGAACATGCAGTGGAAGCCGTGGTGGAACACAGCGAGCACAACAGCGTTCTCGGATTGGCGCCGCAGGCCGCCCGCGATATGGTAACGCGCATCACCCGCAAACTGGAACGGCCCGATTCTTCCGCCGTCGTCCTGGTGAACCCGTCCATTCGCTATTTCGTTAAACAACTGCTTGAGACCGCATTTCCCGATGTCACCGTGCTGTCGCATAGCGAAGTGCCTCCTGAGATCAAGGTGAAGTCGTTGGGGTGGATAGGATGACCGAGCAAGCCGCGTCCATGAGAATCAAATCGTTTTTCGCCGCATCCGTGGAACAAGCCATACAAACCGCTCGCCAGGAGCTCGGTCCCGACGCGATGCTGATCACGTCCCGGCGTTCCTCGCCCGAGGCGCGCAGTTTGGGCGCCTATGAAGTCGTGTTCGGTCTGCAATCGGCCGGCAGCAGCGCCCGCGCCGCCGCGGTCCGGTCCTCCGATCTATCGAGCGAGCTGCAACATCTGCGCGCGCAATTGCAGGATATTAAGAGCTCGCTGCAAGGCGGACGGTCCGCGGATCCGGCAGCGCAAGGCGCCGAAGAATTGATCGCTCAGTTTGTCGCGCTCGACCTTTCCCGCAACGTCGCGCGCGATGTGGTTGCCGCCGCGGTCAGCGAGCGTGAGCAACTGGCGCCGGGACAGCCCGCGCAGCCCATCGAGACCTACGCCGCGAGTATCGTCTTCAAGAAACTTCGCGTTGCCGAGTACGTCCCCAAGGAAATGCAACAGCCGGGCAAGGTGATCGTATTGATCGGCCCCGCCGGCGCAGGAAAGACCACCACTCTCATCAAGCTGGCAATTCGGGAAGGTTTGGCCAATCGCGTACCGATCCGCATTCTTTCTCTCGATCCGTATCGCGTCGCGGCGCATGAAAAATTGCGCAGTTTCGCCGCGATCATCGGCGTTGGATTCACCGCCGTGAATTCGGTACAGGAGTTTACCGCCGCCATCGAAGAGGCTCGCGTCAAGAGCGTGGTGCTGGTTGATACTCCCGGATTCAGTCCGTCGGATCCGAGCCAGGCCAAGGAGATCGCAGGCTGTCTCGAACGCACCTCGAACAAACAGGTGCATCTGGTGCTGCCAGCCTCGATGAAGCGCGAGAGTATGGCGCGGTCGATCCGCGATTACTCCGAATTCAAGCCGGATTCCCTATTGTTCACCAAGCTCGATGAGACCGATTCGCTGGGCGCCATTGTTTCCACTGCGCTCGAAGCGGACAAGCCGCTTTCGTTTTTCTCGAGCGGCCAGAATATTCCCGAAGATCTTGAACCGGCCAGCGCTTCGGCGCTGCTCGCGGCCGTGTTCCGGCGGGAAGCCGCGGAGGCGGTCACGGCGGCATAAATGGCATCGAACCTGTTAGCGAACGCCGCGTACTACACGCCCACGCCGGCCGTGGATCCGGAGGAGCGCGAGCGTCTGATCCTGGAACATCTGCCTCATGTGCGCTGGGTCGCAATGCGCATTCATGAAAAGATCGGCGGCGCGGTCGGCCTGGACGATCTGGTCTCGGCCGGTGTGATCGGGTTGATCAATGCCGTCGATAGCTACGACGCCAAGTTCAACGTCAAGCTCAAGACCTACGCCGAACACCGCATCCGGGGCGCCATTCTCGACAGCATTCGCGGCCTGGACGGCGTTCCCGTTCACAAACGTAAACGGCTGAAGGAAATCGAAGCGGCCATCGCGTCCGCCGAGCAACGCCTGCAGCGCGTGCCGGGCGAAGAGGAAATCGCGGGCGAGTTGAAAATGCCGCTGGCGGAATATCAGGAGCTGCTGGCTGAGCTGCGCGGCATCAGCCTCGGCAGTCTGGACGAAATTACCGACGGCTTCTCGGAGAGCAAGCTGCTCCGCTATATCGCGCACGACGAGGAAAATCTTCCGGCCCGCATTCTCGAGCGCGCCGAACTGGAGAAGCTGCTGGCCGACGCTGTGAACAAAATGCCGCGTCTGGAGCGAACGATTCTGACGCTGTACTTCAAGGAAGAACAGAACCTGCAAGAAATCGCCGAAATTCTGGGCATCCATACCACGCGCGTTTGCCAGTTGAAATCGCAAGCGGTCCTGCGGTTGCGCGCTTACGTCATCAAGAAGTGGCCGGCCACGCGGGGAATCCTCTAATGGATGAACAGCAACCAGGCACGCAAACCGCGTCGCCTTCACCCGAGGAACTGGTTGGCGCCGGACCGGGCACCCCGCGCCCGGAACCCTCCCGCACGCCCGAGCCTTCGCGTGCCGCTCCCCTGCTGATGGGCGTGAAGTTGCCGATCCGCGTGCTTCTCGGCCGCACCCGGCTCTGTTTGCGCGATATCGCGGAACTCGGGAATGGCGCCGTGGTGGAGCTCGACTGTTCGCCCGACGATCCGGTGGAAATCATCGTGAACGGCCGTGTCATCGCACAGGGTGAGGTGGTCGTGGTCGGCGGAAATTACGGCGTCCGCATCACCAAGATCGCTTCGCGCGGCGAAGAGCGCGAGCCGGAAGCCGGAACGTCTGACCTGTTCAGCCTTTCGGAAAAGCTAAGGTAACCATGTTCCTGACCCTCCTCCCTTTTCTCACCGTCGCCGCAAACTTGATTCTGGTATTGGGAATTTTGTGCACCCTCAGCCAGCGTGTTCGCCAGCTTCGCGCCGGCGCAGCCAAGCAGGATGCGGCCCTGAAATCTGAGGCGGCCCGCTTGTCCGCCGAGCTCGCCGAATTGAAAACCCATCTGACTGCCAAGCTGCAGGAAATCGAAGAGCCTGACCAGTCCCTGTTGCCCGCTGCTGCAGCGAGCGCGAACGGCGTGAACAACACGCTGCGCAGCAAAGTGCTGAAGATGCACCGCCTGGGGCAGTCTCCGGAGCGAATTGCCGGATCGCTCCGCCTCCCGCAAGGAGAAGTGGACCTGCTGGTGAAAGTCCATCGGATTGTGATGCGGCCTTATCAGGATGTGCAGCTGGCGCCGTCCGCCGAATCGTTGGAAAAAGTTTAAATATGCCGCCAAAATTGTCGATACGGGAACGTTCGAGAAAGGACGCGGCTAATGGAGGAAGCGATGACCGTTAATAATATCAACAACAATGAAGTCTCCGGCTCGCGCCTTAACCTCGACCAAACCGCTGCTTCGTCGCGCACCTCCGGCGCCGGCTCGGCCCAAAACTCGAGTGATGCAAGTAATACGGGCGCGGATTCCATTGCGCTCACCAGCTCCTCCAGCCTGGTCCAGCAAGCGCTCAACGCCGGTTCCGATTCCCGCACGGCACGCGTCCAGCAGCTTAAGGCCTTGGTGCAGAGTAATCAGTATCAACCGTCCGCGCAGGAAGTCAGCAGCGCGTTGATCAGCGCACATATCGCCGGGGTCTAAGCGGGTTCGCGCCCCGAGCCGTCATGGAGACGACCACCGAATACGGCGATGCCCGGGAGTGCCTCCTGGCCGCGCGGCAGCGCATGCGCGAGGTCAAGCGGCTGCTGTCGCAACCTTCGGCCGAAGCAGCTGATGAATCCGCGGCGCTGCTCCGGGATGTCGAGATTCAGCTCGGATGCGTGGCGGTCTTTCTGCGGCAGACCGGCTCCAAGCCGGATTCGGAATTTCGGTCCAATCTCGAAGAACTGCAGGATGAGGTGGCTGTTCTGGCACGGTTTTTTGCGGAGGCGGACAAGCTGTTTGCGGGCTGGCTGTACGCGGTTTGCTCCCGCCGCGGAGGCTACACCAATCGCGGGCAGGCGGCGCCATTGGTCCTGGTGAAGAAATTGAGCGTGGAAGGCTAGCGGATAAGGATGGAATGACATGGGCAGTCTCTTCTCGGCATTAACCGCGGCCGGCCAGTCCCTCCAGGCCTTCGAGCAGGCCATCAACGTCACCCAGAACAACGTCACCAACGCCAACAGCCCCGGTTACGCCGAGCAGGTCCCCCAACTCATTTCGCAGCCGTTTCAAGATGGCACCGGGCTTGCCGGCGGCGTCCAGGAGCAGACCCAAGACACGCGCGATTCTTATGCCGACACCGCCGTGCAGCAGCAACTGTCGCTTCAGGGCATGTATCAGCAGCTCCAAACCACGTTGGCGCCGCTCCAGAACGTCTTCGATGTTTCCTCCAGCAGTCCCATTCCTTCCGCGCTGAGCCAGTTGTTCCAGAGCTTTTCTACCTGGGCTACGCAGCCGGATAATACCGACTATCAATCCGCGGTGATCGATGCCGCCCAGCAGACAGCTACCGCATTCCAGCAGGCCGCCTCTCAGCTCGGCGCCATTCAGGACAACACCACCAACGATATTCAGTCCACTGTTACTCAGATCAATCAGGATGCCGGGACCATCGCGTCGTTAAACGCGCAGATCGCTCAGGATCCCACGCCCGACGCCGGGCTGAGCGCTCAGTTGGAGAATACCCTCGAGAACCTTTCGGGACTGGCTAACATTCAGACGATCGCCGGCATCGGCGGACAAGTTACCGTGCTGCTGGGCGGCCAGACACCGCTCGTGATCGGCAGCCAGGTCAACGCCATTCAGTCCGGGAATAACACCGCGTCCAACAGCGGCAATCCCGGCGCGGCGCCGACCATCAGCATCTTCGATTCCAGCGGCGACGATATCACCAGCCAAATCACCTCCGGCAGTCTGGCCGGGCTGCTGAGCGTTCGAGACACTTTGCTGCCCACGCTGATCGGCGGCGGCCAGCAGGTGGGTGGTTTGAACACGCTGGCACAAGGGCTCGCTGATACGATCAACAACACTCTGGCGGCAGGGTCCACCACCGATGCTTCGCCCTATCAACCGGGCGCCCCGCTCTTCACTTATAACTCCAGTGCGCCTTCCGGCATTGCCTCCTCGCTGGCCGTCAGCTCCACGATCACGGGCGATCAACTGGCGGCTGCCAGTCCCGGTCCGCCATTCAGCGCGAATGGCACTGCGCTCGCGCTGGCCGGTTTGGATTCCAGCAGCCCGGGCCCGGTCGATGGCCAGGGATTCACGCAATATTTCGGCTCGCTCACCGCCACGGTCGGAAATGCCGTCAACAACGCAAACACGTCCGCCACCGCACAATCGCAATTGGTGGCGCAAGCCCAAAGTCTGCAGCAGCAGGTGTCCGGAGTGTCTCTGGATGAGGAAGCGGTCCGGTTGGTCCAACTTCAGAGTTCTTATCAGGCGGCCAGCAAAGTGGTCACCGTGATCGACCAGATGATGCAGTCGCTCATGGATGAGATTCCGACCTAAGGTGATCCAGGAGATTTTATGATCAGCGGCCTCACTCCAAGCAACGATCAATTCGTAGCGTCCTTGAGTATTCTCGAGAACAGCCTGAGCCAGGCCGACGAGCAACTCTCCAGCGGATACCGCGTCAACCAGGCCTCCGACGCGCCGCAATCGGTTCAGGATATTTTTGAGACGCGCTCCGAATTAAACCAGGACAATACAACCATTCAAAACCTGACCACCATCCAAGGCCAGGTGCAAGCTGCGGATTCGGCCGTGCAGAGTGCGATCGGTTTGCTGAACCAGGCTGTTTCGCTTGGCACGCAAGCCGCCAGCAACACGTCGTCCAGCACCTCGCAAGGCATTCTCGCATCGCAGGTTCAGGCTCTCGAGTCGCAGCTGGTCGCCATCAGCAATACAGAGGTAGGCGGAGTCTACGTGTTCAGCGGCGACGCGAGCCAATCGCCGGCCTACCAGGTGGATACCTCCAGCGCCACCGGCGTCGATCGCCTCATCACGCCGCAGCAGGCGACTTTGCAGGTCGCTGGTCCGTCGGGCGTGACTTTCCAGGTCTCCATGACCGCGCAAGATCTTTTCGACCAGCGAGATTCGAACGACAATCCAACGGCGAACAATGCCTTCGCGGCCCTGAACGGGTTGGTGCTGGCGCTGCAGAGCGGCGATACCACCAACATCACGGCAGCTGTAAACACGCTGGAAGGCGCCGCCAATTACGTGAATGGCCAAACTGGTTTCTACGGTGCAGCGGAGAACAACATCTCCTCGGCGCTCGATCTGGCGCAGAAATTTCAAACGCAGGATCAGTCTCAGCTCAGCACTCTGCAGGACGCCGACGCGACCACTCTTGCGGTCCAGGTGACGCAGGTGTCCACGGCGATTGATGCCGCCATGTCCGCCCAAGCCCACAAGCCCACCACCACGTTGTTCGATTATCTGCCGATCTCCTAATGCGCAAGCCGAAAATGCACCTACGTCGCCCACCCGTCCTCTCGGCCGCTACCCGCATTGGCGCGCCGCTTTCCCCCGGTACCGCTGGAATACAAGTCCCATTCACTTGCAAATTCAGAAAATACCCTCAATTTTCGGCCAGTAATCACGATAGATAAACGTACCCAAGCAGGTGATGAAACGCAGCGAGGGTATCGAAGCCGTACACACGATTTTGGAAAGGATTCAGTTCATGTTAAAGCTTTCTGCCAATAAGATTCTCCTCGCCACGTCCGCACTCCTGCTGTGTGCGGGCTTCGCGCAAGCGCAAACCGAGTCACCGACGCCGCTGGTGCCTTCGCCCAGCACGGTGGCAATTGGCTATCAACTTCCGGCTACCCCGGGTACGCTGGTAACGGTGACATTGACAGCTGCAGCCAGTACCGACACCTTCGTCATTAATCCGGCCTCGGTGCCGTTTTGGTTAACGCTCGGCGGCTCCGGCCTCACCGGCCTGGGAGGCACCGCAACTACTTCCGGCGTCTCGGTCACCTTCGTGGCGAACAGCTATGCGGGAACGTTGCCCGCTGGTACCTACACCGCCAGTGTCCAGTTCGCAGTCAGCGGTTATCAGAACCTTTCAGTACCCGTAACTCTCTCCGTGGAACCCGTCGCTTCCACGTTGAGCGTGCAAACTGTGACAGGCGGCGCCGTCCTTCCGCTGACGAGCGGCACCACTTACACCGGCACGCAGATATCGGCCCTGAACTGGACGTACGGCTCCACTCCGTATCCGACGATCCCCCTCACCATCCTCTCGAGTGACGCACCGGCCTCGTTCGCGGCCACGGTAGCATCGTCAACGCCGTCCACCCCGAGTTGGGTCAATCTCAGCACCGCCAGTGGCATCGCGTATAACTTTGGGACCGGGCTGAACATCAGCTTTCTTCCGGACGTCCTCAAAAACGCGGCCGTGGGCGCGACGCTTAGTTTTACTCTGAACATCGTTTACGGACCTACGGCCACTCCCACAACCCTGGCCTATACTTTCACCATCACAGTGGAACAGCCGTACGCGACGCTGAGCACGACGGGCGCGCTCTTCCCCGCGTACACCGCTCCGGTAACAAGCGGCACTCTGAAAGTGGTTGTCTCCGGCACCGGCTTCTATGCCACAGCGTCGGGAATCTCCCCTACGCTTGTCGACATAACCTACGGGCCCAGCGGCAGCATTGTCGGCCCGGTTCTTCTGACATCGTTGAGTGCTGAGGGCGGTGCGGTCAGTGTGGTGAACCCCACCACGATGGTCCTGACAATTCCATATGAAGATGCCACCCCGGTCAATATCCTTGGCCAAAACGTGGTCATCACCATCAGCAGCGCCTTGAGCGGCCAGCCTACGCAGACCGCCACTCTGAATGTGACCACCAATCCCTATATCAGCGCAGTTGTTGATGGCGGTGCGATGTTGGAGCCGGCTGCGGGTGTCACGCCGACTTTTGCACCCTATGAATTGATCAGCATCTTTGGAAACAACTTCTGCCCGACGGCATGCCCGAATGGAGTGGTAGCGCAGCCCGGCACAGACGCTCGCTATCCGAACACCCTCACCGCCGGCGGCTCGCTCCTGTCGGTGGTGTTCAACAACCAGACCGGCACACTCCTTGCCAACGCCTACCTGATCTTTGCCAACGATACCCAGATCAACGCGTTGGTCCCGTCCACCGCCGTCCCGAGCACGACCTTGACGGGGTTGCAGATCGTTGTCGAATCCGGTTTGAATTCCAGCAACACCTACCTTGCGACTCCGGTGGCCGCGAATCCTGGCATCTTCACCACGGCTGCTTCGGGCCAAGGACAGGGAGCGATCCTGAATAAGGACTACTCCGTGAATTCGCAAGCGAACCCGGCTGTGGTCGGAGACCCGGTCTTTGTTTACGTCACCGGTTTAGGCGTGCCGAACAGCACAGCCGCTAGCAGCACCTCCACCAAAACGCCGGTGTTCCCCACCTCCTGTTTTCAGACATCTCTCTATGTGGCGGGTGAGGGCCTTGCGAATCCCGCTACCGCTGATGGCGCAGTACTGAACGGGAGCATCTGGGGCGTAGGCAATCTGCCGCCTTGCTTTGCGACCAAGAACTACGTCACCGCCACCATCAACAATGTCGCCGCCACCGTCGACTACGCCGGCTGGGTGTCCGGTTCGGTCACCGGTCTCTATCAGGTCAACCTCACCGTACCGAAGGCTACCACCAGCACGACGGCTGTGCAGGTTCCGGTGATGATAACAGCGAACGGCGTTAGCGCTCAGACTGGCGTAACGCTGTACATCAAGAACTGAGCTTCGGCCAGATAACCTTGTTCCAATGGGCGGCGGGAGGGTGCAGTTTGACCCCCGCCGCCTTTTTTCTTTGTAGCCATCAAGTATTCAACAAGTTTCTTCAATCCAGGCTGCGAATCTTCGATAGGGTAGCAGCGAAACACATCCGTCAAACTACGGTGGCGTCCATTAGGATCCCGAACGGATTCTATACCGCCGATCCCATTCAGGCCGTCGCCGGTATCTTCCGGTGCTGGTCGCGATGGACGCGGTAAACGGCCAGGCCGGTGTAACAGTGGCTGTCAACTAACCAGGCTCCGGCCAATTCGTCTGGTTCCAGCCGGCGGCGGGAGGGTGCACTTGGGCCCCCGCCGCCGTTTTTGTTTACACAACCCCCGGCTTTCTTACCGATCCCAAGCTAAGGTACTTTTTCCCCAAAAGTTTCTTCAACACAGCCTCGGAATCCTCGATACAGTCAGCATGCCGCTGCCGAAACAAGCCCCCCTGGAAGCTGTCTCCCAAGTGGCGGGCCGCATCTTGATTGCGTGGAAAAGCGGGCACTGCGCCCTCCTGTTCCACGAACTTGAGCACGCCCGCGACTTTACTTCACGGACAGATCAATTCAACACCTTCGAAATGGAGCGGCTAGAGGCCCTAACTGGGGCTGTGGAGCGGCTCGCGCTCGAGCGTGGGCCGGCTCGCCCTGCCAGGGGCGCGGTGCGGGTCTTGGAGCATCTTGCTCAGCCGCAAGGCGCGTGAGATTGAGACGCAGCCCGGAATCAGCCGATAAAATCTTCGATCTGGAAGGCTCGCCGGCGTCCCGTGCTGACGATCTGCCCGTTGAAATTCGTTTGGCCGTTGAGCGTGCAAACGGCCCGGCGGTCCACCGGATGATCCAGCCGCACAACTTGGCCTTCCTGGAGCCGCAGAAGATCCCCCAACCGCATTTGGGACCCGTCCAGCCACACGCTGATCGATACTTGGCCGCCCATCAGCATATCGAGCGTCGCCTCTATGGCAGCCCGTTCGGGTTTCTCATGGTGCGCCGGTTCTTCTTCTTCCAACGCGGTTGCAAACAGCTCCGGCGGGGCGAGCAGGGTGAGTTGTCCGGTCTGTTCACCCGCGGCGATCTCGAACCGCGCAGCGAAAACCGGCTCGGTGGGAGGCAGAATGCGCGCCGGCGCGGGATCGAACTCCAACGTGACGGTTTCAAGCGGCGCCTGCATCAGGGTCGCCCAGCTGCGGTAGGCATCCGACAGGATCAGACGGTACAGCAGGCTTACCACTTGCAGCTCGATCTCGGTGGGTTTTCGCTCTTCGACGCCGAAGGTGCCAGTTTTGGCGCCCAGCGCGATGCCCACCAGCGGCAACAGCACCGAATGCTGCATCACCACCAGCAGCTTCCGGTCACCCGGACGCGTCAGAGCCAAACTGAAGCACTGGGTCTCGTTCACCGGAAACTCGCCGTACGGAATCTCGCCGCCGCCCGCGTAGGTGGCCGCGATCGAAGTTCTCAGAAAGGCCGAAAGGCTGATCGTGAGTTCCCGCGCCAGCGTCTCGTTCGCCAGGCGCACCAGCTCGCCCGGTACGCCCTGCAACTTACCCTTCGTTTTGAACTCAGCCTTCGTCCAATTCGATTCCATAATGGAGGCTTAACCTCGCTTCTAGCATCGGCTGACGCTCCCAATCACTTTATTGTGCGGGACTTAAGTTGTGCCGCTGCTTCGAAATAAGCCGTAAACGTTTGCTCCGGAAGTGTCGATAGTAGAGGGAAGCCTGTATATCTTCAAAAGGACCGGCACTAAGGACCGCCCGGAGAGCGCGCCATATGATCAAGCTGACCAGGCTGAATCGCGTTCCGCTGATCGTCAATGCGGATCTGATCGAACACGTCGAAGGGACGCCCGACACGGTGGTGGCGCTGACCAACGGGCAGAAATTTCTGGTCCTGGAGTCCGCTGAGGAGATCGTGGAAAAGGTTATCGAATTCCGCCAGGCGATCATGGCGCGCGCGGGTTGCCCGCTGAAGCTTTCCGATGAGAGGACGGTTCTTGCAGGATAGCGCCATGCTCAAAAGTACCCATCGGCGTTTGCTTACGCACGTGGCTCCTTGGATAAAGGAAACTCATGGCGAATAAACGGCCATCCACACGGCCCGATATCGCCACCCTGGGCGGATTATTGCTGGCTGCCGGTTCCATCCTCGGCGGCCTCATGATTGAGGGCGGCAAGCTCACCGATGTCGCCCAGATCACCGCGCTCATGATCGTGCTGGGCGGCACCATTGGAGCGGTGATGGTGACTACGCCGCTGAAGACGCTGCTCCGCGCCGTAAAATACCTCGGAAGTGTGTTCTTTGAAGACGAGGAAAGCCCCCATCAAGTGATCGAAGAGATCATCGCCTACGCTACCAAGGCGCGCAAGAACAGCATCATGTCGCTTGAAGCGGATCTTCCGGACATCGCCGATCCGTTCCTGCGCAAGGCGCTCTCGCTGAGCGTGGACGGCACGGATCTGCAGGAGCTGCGCGCGATGATGGAGCTCGATCTTTCGATGCGCCAGCGCAGCGGCGAATCGATTGCCAAAGTATACGAAGCCGCCGGCGGATATGCACCCACCATCGGAATCATCGGAGCCGTGCTCGGCTTGATTCAGGTGATGAAGCATCTGGAAAATATCGACGAGGTCGGCCGCGGAATTGCCGTAGCGTTTGTGGCCACAGTGTACGGAGTGGCTTCCGCCAATCTGTTCTTTCTGCCCGCGGCGAACAAAATCAAGGCGCGCCTGCGCGAGAGTCTGCACATCAAAGAGCTGATGCTCGAAGGTGTCTGCAGCATCGTGGAGGGCATGAATCCGAAACTAATCCGCGTGAAATTGGAAGCGTTCGCCGAAGGACAAACCAGCCCGCCCGCCAAAGCCCGGGCAATGGGCCAATCGGCACGCACTGCGGCGGCCGAAAGTTAGTGCATGCCCAAGAAACACGAATCTCACGAGCCCGAAAATCATGAGCGCTGGCTGGTCTCCTACGCTGATTTCATCACCCTGCTGTTCGCGTTCTTTGTCGTGATGTTCGCATCTTCGCAGACCGATAAAGCGCGCGCCAAGCAGGTTTCCGAAGCCGTCGAGAAAGCGCTCGACAATGGCCACTCCATCAGCGTGCCTCCGGCCGTGGCCAAAGTCCTCGGCGGCACCGTCGACGACGTGGGACAGGGCAACGCGATGATGAAAGGCCCCGGCGGCGTGAAGCGCGCGGCCAAGGAAGCTCCGCCCGAAGAAGTGGTGGAACTCCTGCCTTCACTCGCACGTTTAAACAAAGAACTGGAAAAAGAAGTGCGGGAAGGGAAGATCGAAATTCGGATGGAGCCGCGCGGATTAGTAATTAGTCTGCGCCAATCCGCGTTTTTCCCGTCGGGTGAGGATACGCTCGATCCCGCTACCCTGCCCGCCCTGCAAAAGATGGCGCAAGTCATCGCGGCCCTGCCCAATTCGATCCAGCTCGAAGGCCATACGGACTCGCTGCCGATCCATAATACCCGCTTTAAAAGTAACTGGGAATTATCCTGTGCGCGTGCCATCGCGGTGCTCGAAACATTGTGCGGAACCTTTCATCTGCCCATCGAGCGGTTCTCCGTAGTTGGCCGGGCCGACACGTTTCCCATCGACTCCAACGATACGCCCGAGGGCCGCGCCCGCAACCGCCGCGTGGATATCGTCATCATGAATGCCTTGAAAGTGCGGCCCGACGAAACCCCGGCCAAGCCGAGCCCGTATGAGCCGCGCAAGCCGTAACCGGGCCGTCGATCTTTCGACACCTCGCCGGGGCTGCCAAAATATCATTTTAAAAATCGTGAAAAAGCGCCGTCCATCATCGAAAAGACTACTGCACGCTCGACAATGGCGTGAAACGGCGCAAGCCGAGTAAAGGACGAAAGAGGACCAAATATGATCTCACTTCAAACCAACGTCACGTCGCTGTTCGCGCAAGAACAACTGAATCTGAACGACAACTTTGAAAGCAATACCATTGAGCAATTAACCTCCGGCTATCGCATCAACAACTCAGGCGATGATGCCGCCGGTCTCGCGGTGGCCAATCTCTTACAGGCCAATGTCGCTCAGCTCCAGCAGGGCGTGATCAACGCCGCCAACGGAAGCAGCATTCTGCAAACGATGGACGGCGGATTAAGCAACATTTCCAACCTGCTCGACCGTTTGGAAACGCTAGCCACCGAAGGCGCCAGCGGAACCTTCTCGGGCAGCTATACAACGTTGAACAACGAATTCCAGTCGGTGCTGACGGAAATCACGCGCCAGGCCGGCAACATCGGGCTGGCCAGCTCGGCGGCTACGGGCGGCACCGGTACGCAAACCACCAGCGGCTTGATCGGATCGTCGCAGTACAACACGGTCCCGTTGGCCATCTTCATCGGCGGCGGCGACGCCGACGTTGCGACGGACAACCAGGTTACGGTGGATTTGACCAGCAACGGCACGGGCGCCGCCAACGGCGTGGATGCCCTGGGCCTGGGTTTAAGCACCTCCTTGGTTGACAACTCGGCCGACTCCGCCACCGCGCTTACCGCCATTCAGACCGCCATCAGCACCTTGGGCGTGGTTCAAGGAAAGGTCGGCGCCGGCGAAAACCTGCTCAACTACGCCACCAATCTGGCCAACTCCCAGATCACCAATTTGACCGCGTCGGAATCGTCCATCAAGGATGCCAACGTCGCGGCCGAAGCGGCTAACCTGGCCAAGGCGCAGACCCTGCAGCAGTCTTCGATTGCCGCTCTCGCGCAGGCCAATTCGATGCCGGAAGCACTGCTCAAGCTGCTCCAGTAGCCGACGGTCTAAAGCTTGCAATGAACCGGACCGATCTTTCGCTGGAAAGGTCCGGTTTGGGTAGGCGGTTCGAGGAGTCTTCATGAGCACCAGTTCGGCCAGCAATCTCAGCAGCAACCTGTCGCTGTTCGCGCCGCAAACCAGCACTACCGGCACCAGCACCTTTTCGACTACTCTGCAGGACTCCGTCACCCGGGCGCTCGAGATCGCAGCGCTGCCCATGCAGCAGTTGCAAAACGATCAGAGCACCATCAGTAACCAAACGAGCGAGCTCGGCACGCTGAGCAATCTATTCGGTAGCTTGCAGACCGCGTTGCAGGCCATCTCTTCTGGAACGGGCAGCAGCGCGCTCACCGCGTCCGCCAGCGATTCCACGGTCCTTTCGACAAATATTACCGGCAACGCGCTCCCCGGTACCTATACCGTCGACGTTCTTAACGCTGGTTCCACTTCGAGCGCCGAAAGCAACTCGTCGACTCCTGTTACGGACCCCACCTCTCAAAGCATCAGCTCCAGCAGTACCTTCACCTTGACCGTCGGAACGTCCACTTACACCATCACGCCCGCCGGGAACGATTTGAACGATTTGGCGGCGGCCATCAATTCCAGTGGCGCAGCAGCGCAGGCTACGGTCATCAATATAGGCACTCCAGAATCACCCAACTATCAGCTATCGCTTCAAAGCACCGCGCTCGGCGCGGTGAACCTGCAACTCTATGACGGGACCAACAATCTTTTGACCAGCACGGGAACCGGGACAACTGGATCCTATACCGTGAACGGCCAGCCGTCGGGCGGAATTACCACCGATTCTTCCACCGTCACCATCGCACCCGGGCTGACGGCGAACCTCCTGGCGGCCGGCACGTCCACCATCACCGTGTCCTCCAGCCTGAGTTCGGTTTCGAGCGAGCTGGCGTCTTTCGTGAATGCCTACAACGCGGCCTACGCCGAGGTAGAGAAGAACACCGGGACCAGCGGCGGCGCCCTCGTTGGCGACAGCACCATTCTGGCCATGCAGCAGGGTCTGAACCAGATGATGAGCTACATCGGGTCGAGCGGGGCCGTCACGTCGATCGCGCAGTTGGGCGTCGAGTACACCCAGCAAGGCACGCTCACCTTCGATTCTTCCGCGATATCCGATCTGACATCGACCCAAATTAATGACGCCTTGACATTTCTGGGCAATACTAACGGCGGCGGATTTCTCGCAAACGCAAACAATGTCCTGAACAGCATCACCGATCCTACCTCGGGCGTGATTGCCACGGAAACGCAGACTCTCCAGACTCAGAATCAGAACGATCAAACGCAGATCAACAACGATGAGACGCAGCTCACGCTCTTACAAACAAATCTTCAGAACCAAATGGCGCAGGCCAACGCCTTGATCGCCTCGCTGCAGAGCCAGAATAATTTCCTCCAAGGGCTCTTCCAGGCCGACACGAGCAATAATCCCAATGCCGCAACCGCCGGATAATCTCGCTCGCGATCTCCGCGCAGCCGTGCTGGTGGGCGATCACCTTCAGGCTACCCGCCTGGCCGGCGATTATGCGCAAGCGGTGCGCCATCAATGGGAGCACATGTCCAAGGAGGAACGGGCTTCCTCAACCATCCCCCGCCAGTCTCGCGAGCTGCTCACCTGGGCCACCGGCGTAACCGCGATGCAGCATAAGATGGCAGGCCAGCATTTGGCCGCGCTCGAAATGGCGCACCGTTACCTCAGCGCCCGCGCCAACTACGCGCGGTCCGCGGCGCTATAATCAAGCCGAACTCCGCGTCCGCTTCCCGAGGTGAATCATGCGTATTTTGTCTTTCGCGTTGGTGATTTCTCTGTCCGTCGGCGCCGCGTTTGCTCAAACCACTGCTCTGCCGATTACTTTGAACCTTCCGGTAGTTGGGTTGGCCAGCTCGGAAACCGCCCAGGTGAACGTCGTATATCTGCTGCAGCCTACTACCGAGGTCCTGCCCGCCAACAGCACGCTCACGCCGCCCTGCACCGGCACGATAACGTTCTCGAATGCTGCCGGCGCACTCATTGGAAATCCTGTGCCTTTCTCCATCAACGCGTGGCAGATTTACTCGACCACGTTGCCATATTCTGACGTGACCGGCACCAGTGGCAACGCACGAACCGTGATCCGGGCGACGGTCACGGCAAATGCACCCTGCACGGTAAATACGAACATCGAAACCTACGACACAGCGAGCGGAGTCACTCACGTTCACGTCGAAGGCCCCGCAACCGGGATCTTTCCCAACGTACGCATCGGCCTCGCGCGCTAAGACCGTCGAGATCTCAACACCACCCGACTTAACTCAGACGCTCGCCGCAACCGCTAGCTCTTCAAACCCCTGCAAATTCAGCCGTACCGGGTGGCAGCCGGATTGCAATTCGATGGCCATATGCTGGAGAACGTCGGCGCGAGCCTTGAGCAATACATGAATCTGGTGAGCGCTCGCCAGAAGCTGGTTGCGTCGAACATCGCCAATGCCGACACGCCTGGTTACCAAACCAAGGATATCGATTTTCGCAGCGAACTCGCGAATCAAATGTCTGGTCTCGGCTCGCCGGAGGGCGGCAAGCTGGACATCATCGAAGTGTCGGGCTTGAAAACGAAAAACGACGGCAACAACGTCGACATGGATCGCGAAGCACGCCTGCTGGCCGAGAACGCATTGCGCTTTAGCGTCGCTTCGAGCCTGGCCCACTCCGAAATTACTACCATCCGCACCGCGATCGAGTCCGGAGCGCAAACCTCGTGAGCCTTTTTTCGAGCATCGATGTCAGCGCGTCGGGAATGGCGGCGCAACGTGAGCGAACCGAGGTGCTGGTGGAGAATCTGGCCAACTCGGAAACCACGCGTACGCCGGAAGGCGGCCCGTATCGCAGAAAAGACGTCATCTTTGCCGAAGACGGCGGCATGGGTTCGTTTTCTTCCGCTATGGATTCCGCGCTCGGAAACAATCTTTCAGGCGTCATGGTGAGCGAGGTTGCCGTGGACGACGGACCGCCGGAGATGCGCTACATGCCCGGACATCCGGACGCCAACAAAGACGGTTACGTTGCGTACCCGAGAGTCAACCCGGCCGAAGACATGGTCGATCTGCTGGACGCTTCGCGCAGTTATGAAGCGAATGTAGCCGCGATTTCGGCTGTCAAAGACATGATCAACAAATCCCTCGATCTCTTCCACTAACCACCATGTCCCTACCCATCGCTCCTATTCAGATGATCCCGATGCCGCAGATTGCCCCCGCGGCCGGTACGAGTTCCACCGGCGGCACGGGCGCGTTTCAATCGATGCTGCAGGGTATGATCGCGCCGGTCGAGCAATCCCAGGCACAGGCGCAACAAGCGGTGCAGAATTTCTTGAGCGGAGGCGACGAGGAGTTGCATTCGGTCGCGCTGGCGACCCAGCGGGCCGATCTGCAGTTCAATCTGTTCCTGCAGGTGCGGAACAAGGCCGTTTCGGCCTACCAGGAAATCATGCGGATGCAGGTCTGAAGCGCGCGCTGGCCGATCGTTACCCTTAGCCCAAGAAAATGGACCAACTGAAGAAACTTCTCGCATCGCTGGCGCCGCGTCAGATCCTGAGCATTGTCATCGCCGCCATCGCTGTGGTGGCGGGCGTGATGGCGTTTTCGCGCTGGCAGCGTGAGAGCAGCATGCGGCCTCTGTACACCGGGTTGGCGCCGGAGGACGCCAATGCGATCGTGCAAAAGCTGCACGAAGCCGGCATTGACTACCAAATCAGCAGCAATGGAACCGAAATCATGGCGCCGGAGGACAAGGTCCCCGAGCTGCGCTTGCAAATGGCCGGATCGGGTCTGCCCAAGACCGGGCGCATCGGATTCGAGATTTTCGACAAGACGAATTTCGGCATCACCGACTTTGCCGAACATGTGAATTACCGGCGCGCCCTCGAAGGCGAGCTGGAGAGCTCCGTGATGGCGATTTCCGAGGTCCAGCAAGCGCGCGTGCATGTCACACTGCCCAAGGATTCCGTCTTCACCGACGCGCGCGAACCCGCCAAGGCCAGCGTGTTGGTGGGTCTGCGTCCCGGTACGCGGCTCTCCTCGAGCAATGTGGTTGCGATCACGAACCTGGTCTCGAGCGCAGTGGAAGGGCTGACTCCGGACATGGTTTCGGTGGTGGATATGAACGGAACCTTGCTCAGCCGTCCGCGCCGCGACGGCCTTCCGGATACCGAGCAAGCGAGCGAAGCGTCGCTCGAATACAAGCAGGCCGTGGAACACGATTTGGCCGCGAAGATTAACAATACTCTCGAGCCGCTGCTGGGCGCGGACAAATTTCGCACCGGCGTATCGGCGGATATCGATATGACCAGCGGCGAGCAGAGTGAAGAAACCTTCGATCCTTCCAAGTCCGTTATGGTGAGCTCCCAGAAGAGCGAAGACACCAGCGGCACCACGCGCGTTCTGAGTCCGCCTGGAACTTCGGCGAATCTGGCGCCGCAACAAGCCTCGCTCAGCAATGCGCCGGCGCCGCAAGCCGCGGCCACGCAACCCGCGCAACCCGGCCAACCGGCCCAGCCGAAGGATACGCAGACCGCCCAGCAGAACACAGCTCGCGGCGGCAACACCAGCTCCACCACGCGGCGTTCGGAGAGCATTACCTATCAAACCAGCCGCGTTACCAAGCATCTGAAACTTCCACAGGGAACGATCAAACGCCTTTCGATCGCTGTGCTGGTGGATCAGGGATTCAAGACCGAAGGCCAAGGCGCCAAAGCGCATCGTGTAGTTCTTCCCGTGGACGCCGAAAAGCTGAAGGCCATCCAGACACTGGTGGGAACGTTGGTGGGCCTGGACATGACGCGCGGCGACCAACTCACCGTGGAAGCCCTGCCTTTCGACAACGATCTCGAGATGGACCTCGGATCACCGGGAGGGCCCGGCGCGCAGAAGGGTCCCGATCAGGTGTTCTCCATCGAAACGTTGAAGAAGAAGCCGGCGCTGCTGTGGGGATCGGTGGGAGGCGTGGTTCTTGTGATCGCACTCGTGGTCTTCGTCATCATGAAGATGATGCGCGGCAGCAAGGGCGGCGGGCGCGCCGTGGTCCAGGAGGCTCTGCCGGTTACTGCCGATACTTACAACGGGCTTCCCGCGGCGACAGCGGCGGCATCGGCGGCGGCCGCCATGAACCCGCCGTCGCAATTGCCAGCCTTGATGCCCTCGCGCGCGGAGGTGCTGCTCACGCAGCTCCAGGAGAACAGCCGCAATAATCCCGAAGCCTGGGCCAATATCCTGCGCACATGGCTGACCGAGGAGGAGCCGAGTTAAACCATGGCTGCTCCGACGCTGGAAAACACCAGCAACAAACTCACCGGGCCGCAGAAGGCCGCTATTTTGATTGTCGCGTTGGGCGACAAGATCGGCGGCGAGCTGATGAAGCAGTTGAACGAGGAAGAAGTGCGGGCGGTGAGCAAGGCCATCGCGCGGCTGGATAAGGTCACGCCCAGCCAGACCGAAGCGGTGCTCGAGGAGTTCTCCCAACTGACCGGGAGTAGCGGTGGACGCGGCGGCTTCGAATTCGCCAAACGCGTGCTGGCAAATGCCTTCGGTCCGGAAGGCGCCAAGCGCATCGCGGAGCATCTGCCGAAGACCGGCGCGCGCGTCAACAAGAATATCGAATCCCTGCAAAAAGCCGATCCGAACCAGCTCAGCCGTTTCATTTCGGGCGAGCATCCGCAGACCATCGCCCTGATCCTCTCGCATCTATCGCCCACGCAGGGTGCATTACTGCTGGCGAATCTGCCGATGCCCTTGCGTTCCGATGTGACCCTGAGAATTGCGCAGCTCGACCGCGTGTCGCCCGATGTGGTCGCGCGCGTCTCCGTGGTGATCAGCGAAAAGCTGCGCTCGCTCGGGGAAGTGAAAATGGAGATGCACGGTGGCCCGCGCTCGGTGGCTGAGATTTTGAACCGCATGGACGCCAACATGAGCGACGAAATCCTCAGCAACCTGACCGACGATCAGCCGCTGGTGGATGCCATCCGGCATTTCATGTTCACCTTCGATGATCTGCTGCTCATCGATGCGATGGCCATGAAGGAAGTGGTGGCCAAGGTCGACCGCAAGCTTTTGGTGGTGGCGCTCAAGGGCACCAGCGATCAATTGAAGAATCAGTTCCTGCAATGCATGTCCATGCGCGGCGCCGAAATGCTGCGCGAAGATATGGAAGCCACCGGTCCGGTGCGGATCCGCGACGTGGAAGGAGCGCAGCAGCAGATTCTCGAAGTAGTACGGCAGCTCGAAAGCGAAGGCGTGCTCAGCCTCAAGGGGGGCGGGGGCAGCGAGTATGTCGTCTAAGATTCTGGGTGGCGACCAGCCCGGCGACGCCGCACCGATCCTGTGGCGGACCGTATCGCCGGCCAAGGACGCGAAGGCCCGCAGCCAAGCCGACTTGGAGCGGGAAGCCGCGCGCAAATTCGATCAAGCGCGCCGCGACGCCTTCGCCGAAGGATTGGCCGCCGGTCGCCAGCAGGCCGAAGAACAGTTCCGTCCCGCGGCGCAAGGCTTGGCGCAGACGCTCGAATCGCTGGCCCGCTTGCGCGAAACGATTCGCGAGGAAGCCACCGCGGATTTGGTTCATCTGGCGCTTTCGATTGCCACACGAGTGATTCATCGCGAAGTCGCCGTGGATCCGGACGCGCTCGCGGGATTAGTAAAGGCGGCCTTCACCAAAATCCAATCGCGCGAGATCAGCCGGGTACGCATGCATCCTACGCTGGAAGGTTTGGTGCGAAAGGCGCTTGAAGAGAGCGGCGCTTCCAAAAGCCTGGTATTGACCGCTGATGCCAATCTCAAACCATCCGAAGTGCTCTTTGAAACAGTGCAAGGAACCCTGGACGCATCCGTGGAAACGCAACTGCGCGAGATTGAACGCGGCTTATTCGACAGGTTGGAGCGATGAGCGGTCTATTAACCAGCTCATCCATCAGCCCGCTGATTCCCGCGGTGTCGTCGATCGAAGTGCTGCCCTGGATTGGCGAGGTGACCGACATGACCGGTCTGCTGATCGCCTCGCGCGGTCCTGTAGTCTCGATTGGCGATTTCGTCGAAATCCGCACGTCCGCGGGCCGATCGGTTCGCTCCCAAGTCATCGGGTTTCGCAATGAGCGCGTTTTGTCCATGCCACTCGAAGAAACGGATGGATTGCAGGCCGGCGACCGCGTGATTGCCCGCCGCGACGATGCGCTGCTGCGCGTTGGTCCGGGATTGCTGGGCCGGGTGCTGGACGGGTTCGGCCGTCCGCTGGACGATGGGCCGGCGATCCACGCGTCCACAGCCTATCCTTTATATGCCGCCGCGCCGCAGCCTTTGGATCGCGAGCATATCACCGAGCCGCTGGTAACCGGAATTCGCGCGATTGATGGCTTGCTGCCTTGCGGCAAAGGGCAGCGCGTCGGAATTTTCGGAGGAAGCGGAGTCGGCAAGAGCACCCTGCTTGGCATGATGTCGCGCCACAACGATGCCGATGTCACTGTGATCGCTCTGGTCGGCGAGCGCAACCGCGAAGTGCGGGCGTTCCTCGAGAACGAACTGGGGCCGGACGGTCGCAGCCGCTCCGTGGTGGTGGTTGCGACGTCGGATCGCCCCGCGCCGCTGCGCATTCGTGCGTGTTTCGTCGCTCTGGCAGTGGCCGAATATTTTCGCGATCAAGGGAAAAACGTGCTCCTCGTGGTGGATTCGGTAACCCGGCTCGCGATGGCGCAGCGCGAAATCGGACTCGCCGCGGGCGAGCCGCCCAGCCAAAAAGGCTACACGCCGTCGGTGTTCGCGATGCTCCCGAAAATCTTCGAGCGCTCGGGACACTTCAAGAAAGGTTCCATCACCGGGTTCTTCACGGTGCTGGTGGAAGGCGACGATTTCAACGAGCCCATCTGCGACGCCGTGCGCGGCATTTTGGACGGCCACTTCGTTCTGTCGCGCGATCTGGCAGTGGCGGGTCATTATCCGGCCCTCGACATCCGCCAGTCGATCAGCCGGCTGACTTCCAAGATTGCGGAGCCTGAGCAGCGCGCCAATTTGCAAAAGCTGCGCGAGGCGCTGTCGCTTTATCATGATTCGCAGGATCTGATCCAGCTCGGAGCGTATGTCGCTGGAACCAACCCCAAGCTGGACGCGGCGATCCGATGGCGCCCCGAGATCATCGATTTTCTGAGGCAGGACGCACAAAGCTTTTGCACGCTGGGTGAGACCCTGGCGCGCCTGGAAAAGCTGGCGGCGTCGTTGGGGTAGCGATCGCTCATGGCCAAATTTGAATTTTCGCTGGAACGGGTGCTGCGCTGGCGCTCGGTGGAGCTGGCGGCCGAAGAAGCCAAGCTTAAACAGTTGCTGCAGGAGCAGCTGCATTTGCAGTCGCGGCTTGCCAAGGTGAGCGCGGAACGATCCAAGCTGATCTCGTCGCTCGGCTCCATGCCCAACCTGAGCGGCGACGATTTTCGTACCCTCACCGCCTGTGGGCTGCAGTTGCGCCGCACCGCGGGGGATCTGTCGCAGCAGTTGCTGCGGTGCGGCCGCGATCTAGCGGTGCAGCGTAGAAAATATGCCGAAGCCAAGCGGCGCGTCCGGCTCCTCGAAGAGCTCAAGCACCGGCGGCACGACGAGTGGAAACATCAGGAATCGATGCTGCTCGAGGAACTCGCGTCCGAATCCTTCCTCGCCAATTGGAACCGCGAGCAGTTGTAGCAAGCCTGACGAATGATTCCGCGCGCCGTGCCGCTAAGCGACGCTTTCCGGCGCAAAATGGGCCAGCCGGCGCCGCAAAGTTTCATAGGCGCGGAACAGCAGGGACTTCAGCGCGGGAATCGAGCAGTCGAGTACCTCGGCAATCTGAACATAATCCATCCCTTCGTACTTGTGCATCAGCACCGCGGCCAATTGCTTGGGCGGCAGCGCGTCAATCGCGTCGCGAATCTCCTTGGCGCGAAGCTCGGCCAGCAGGCGCTGATCGGCGCGCGGATTTTGATCCAGAACCTGAATCCGCCGGCTTTCCTGGGTCGCCGCATCCAACCGCAGATGCGCCGCTTCCCGCCGTGTGTCCCGGCGCCAATTCAAGGCGACGTTGGTGGTGATGCGGAACAGCCACGTGGTGAACTTGGCCTCCGGCTGATAACGGTTGCGGAAACGATAGACCCGCAGAAAAACGTCCTGGGCTAATTCCTCCGCCACCGCGCGGTCCCTGACCAGCCGATAAAGATGATTTACCACCGTGCTGCGATGACGCTGGAGCAGAGTCTCGAAGCTGGCTTCATGGCCGCCGCAGACTTGCATCATCAAAGCTGCGTCGGGATCAAGCGCCCACTCCGCCATGAATCTTTGAACGCGCGCGCGTCGAAGTGCGTTACGACTCGTCGTGTAACATTTCGTAAGCGAGGCGCTGCAGAAGGCCGTAAGTTACTGAGAACGTTCCTGATGCTCAGGAAACACGGCGTAGCCTTCGGGCGGCGGATAAAGGCCGAACAGCAGGTTGAGTCGCTTGCGAAGGTACCGGCTGGGCAACTGGCGTGGACCCGTCTCGACATCGATATCGCAGCAGATGCCATGCAAGTAGAGCGTGAGCGTATCGATCAGCGACTGCCGCACATACTCGCGGAATGCCTTAGTCTCCTTGCGAACGTTGGTATCGCGCCGCAGCAGGGCCTGCTTGATGTGCCAGCTTTCCTCATCCACCTCGCCGTGTACGCGGGCATTCATCTCCTCACGCAGGAGCGAGCTGTATTCCGACAAGGCTTCCTCGGAGCCGTGATCGGCCGCCAGAGTGGCCAGAACGTGATAGAAGCGGTAATGATATTCGGAGACATCCTGGTCTTTGAGGGCGAACACCAGCACTTCTTCGTCATCGAAGCGCACCTGCGTAGCCCACGACAACCGATTCTCGGGCGGCTTCTCCGTACAGACAAATTCATCCCGCCGTGCGATCCCCTTTTCCTTGCCGTCGGCGCGTTCTAAATAAGGAACAAGCATGATGGAGACCTTCGGCAACAGCGCCGAGATCACCGGAGGAAGCGCCGCGATCGGCTCTTCGAGGTATTCTTTAACGTCTTCCTCGCTCAGAGGCACGGAGGCGCAAAAATAGGAGAACGTGTTGCTGAGCGGGATCATCTCGCTGCGGAAACGCTCGGCGAACTGGCCAACGCTCAGCTTGGAAAGATCGGGTTGCGCGGACATCGGCTGGGGTGAGATCGATTTCATTCTATCACGCTGCCCGTACAAGGCCGTTTGACCGTTAGACTGAGCAAACGGGAGACGGTTTCCTTCCGCCGGCGCGCGAGCCTCAGGTTCAACTTTAAGGTTCCTGTCTACACGCCAGGGTGGTGTACGTATTGGGGGGAAATCCGGCTCTCAGCCGCCGATGGCCCGATAGTTCTTCCCAACGGCTCAGTTTTTCACCGTCATAGCGTCCGAGTTCACGGCTTTCTGGCCGGTGATTCCTTCCAGTCCGGCAAGAACTCCCCGGTAATCGCTCTTATCGGCTTGAAAGGCCGCACCGCCTTTCTTGCCCCCGTCGTTCCAAGTTAGGCCGATGAAATGCTTCTTCGACTTGGTCAACGCCATGAGAGCGCCGATACCGAACGACACCACGGCAAGCCCGATCGCCGCGCCCACTCGCCGGTGAACGTCCTGTCCGTAACTGATCTCAGTGACGGATGCCGCCGGTATCGTGAGAACGGCGGCCTTATTCTTCACCAGGCGAATCTGGTTAGAATCGATGTACAGCCTCATTCCGGTTCCGGATTTGATATCAGGAACCGAACCGCCATCATACATGACCTTGTACCCGTTATCCGCAGAAAAAACTGCGATTGGCAACACAATACACAGCAGGACCGCGATTATAGTTTTCATTTTCGGGCTTTCCGCAAGTATATATCAAGCCGGGCGTGTTTCGTGCCGGAGAATCACCCTAAATGAGTCCGCGATCGGCAAATTAGAGGTAATGGGAAGGACCAGGGCGGGAGCCTAATTCTATGCGCGCACTATTTCTGATTGTTCAAAGAATTCCTTACGACGAGCTGTCTGAGGAATTGCAGCCGGCCTAGGGGCCAAAAGCGCAGGCAGAGACAAGCGCTAGACTGAATAGAAGTGGGTTCAAAGGTTCTAATTTCGGCTGGCGAGGCGTCCGGGGACCTCTACGCCGCCGGTCTGGTGGACGCGCTTCGCCAGCGGCGCCCGGACTTGCAGTTTTTCGGCTGCGCGGGACCGCGTATGCAAAAGGCCGGCGTTCGGCCCGTCGTGGATGCCCATAGCCTCGCCGTGGTCGGCCTGGTGGAGGTGGTGGAGCACATCCCGCGCATTTACGGCGAATATCGGAAATTGCTGCGCGCCGCGGAAGACGAACGCCCCGAACTCGCGATCCTCACCGATTCCCCGGATTTCCACCTGCGCGTTGCCAAGCGGCTCAAAAAGCTTGGGATTCCGGTGTTCTATCTGGTCGCGCCGCAAGTTTGGGCCTGGCGCCAAGGCCGTTTGCCTGCCATACGGCGATCCATCGATCGCCTGCTGTGCATCTTCCCGTTCGAACCCGAGTTTTTCGCGCGTTATGGTATCGATGCCGCCTATATCGGCCATCCGCTCACGCGCCTCATCAAGCCCTCGGCTAGCCGTGCCGAGCTTCGCCGCAATTTCGATGTCGCGGAGGATGCGCCGCTAATTGCCTTGCTTCCTGGGAGCCGGACCGGCGAAGCCGCGCGCCATCTGCCCATTCTGATCGAGACGGTTGACTGGATCCGGCAGGCGTTCCACGCCGCGACCACGCGCGTGCCCCGCTTCATCCTGGCAGTTCCACCAGGTACTGTACCGGCGGGATCAATTTTTCGGGAACGCATTTCCGCGGCGTCCATCCAACTCGAAGAGGGAAAGACCTGGGACGTATTGGTGTCTGCGGACGTGGCGTTAGCCGCCAGCGGAACCGTCACTATCGAAGCGTGTCTCCTCGGAACTCCCATGGTCACGTTTTATCGGGTTAACCAGCTGAGCTGGTGGATGGGAAAAGCGCTGGTACGGGTGCCATTCTATTCCATGGTCAATTTGGTGGCCGGGCGCAGGATCGTGCCCGAATTGATCCAGCATCAAATGACCCCCGAAGCACTCGCTCAGGAAGCTCTGGCGCTTGTTGAGAGCGAGACGAAGCGGGAGAATATGCGAAGGGAGCTGGCCCGCGTTGCCCACTTGCTCTCTGGACCCGCGGACCAGCGTCGGCCCGGCGGCCAGCTCGCAGAGGATCCGCTGGAAGTGGCGGCCGCGCTTGTTGAAAGCCGCCTGGCGAAAAAGCAGTCAGAAGAGGAAATGGTTCATGTGTTGTAAGACTTTGCTGGCAGTGTTGGCGCTGGCGCCGTTGCTCGCGGCGCAGGATCGGGGCGTCCGGTCCCCACGCATCGACGTGGACAATTACGCGATCGACGCCGAGGTCAATCCGCGCACACAGACGCTCACGGCGAACGTGAAGGTTCGCTTCATTCCGTTGGATAACGACGTTTCCACGGCTTCGTTCGAACTGAACAATGCGCTGAACGTTTCGCGCGTGGTCGACGACAGCGGCCGGCAGATTCCCACTTCGCGGTCGAACCAGGATTTCAGCATTCACCTGACCTTCCCGGGGCCGCTTCCCAAGGGCAAACCGGAGACGTTGACCTTTAGCTACGACGGCCGTTTGACGGGCCAGGAAGATTCGCCGATCTACGGCATCAAGTTCGCGGCGATCGAGCCCAATATCGCTTACCTGATGTATCCGGCGCGCTGGTTTCCGGTCAGCGGATATTCGGTGGACCGCTTCTCGGCGAATCTTCGCATCACGGTGCCGACCGGTTATCAGGTGGTGGCAAGCGGCTTAGCCAGCTCGGCGCCGGCGGCTGACGGTAAAACGGCTTTTACTTTTTCGTTCGACAAACCTTCGTTTCCAGGCAGCATCGCCGTCGTGCAAGGCGAGCCGTTGAAGGTGAGCTCGGAAGGCGTGACCACTTCCGTTTATTTCCGCCAAAAACAAAACATGGCCAACGCGTACGGCGATGAGACGGGCAAGATCATGGGATTCCTCACCGGCTTGTACGGACTGCCGCCGCAAGCCAATCTGACGCTGGTGGAAACCGAGGCCGGCACGCCCAACGGCTATTCAGCGCCAGGCATAATTTTTCTTTCGCCGGGCGGCATCGGAAATCAAGTGGCCGGCCGGCTGCTGGCGAACCAAATTTCACGGCAATGGTGGGAGGATTTGATCTCGCCCGTGGATCGCGATCACCTGTGGCTTGAAAACGGCAGCGCGCGCTACGCCGAATTGTTGTGGGATGAGCACGCCAACGGTGCATCCGCCATGGAGCAGGACCTGCACGACACCTACGTCGAGGCCATGACGGTGGACAATCCTCCGCTGATCCAGGCCGCGCGTTTGGATGATTACTCGCCCGAGTATTGGGCTCTCACCGCCGGAAAAGGCGCCGCGGTTTTGAACATGCTGCGTAGCGTGCTGGGCAACGATAATTTCAACAAACTGATGATGAGTTTTCCCGAAAAATACGGCTGGCAGTCGGTGAGCACGGTGGATTTTCGCAAGATGGCCGAGCAAATCTCGGGGCAGAATCTGCAATACTTCTTCGTGCAGTGGCTGGAATCGAGCGGCGCGCCCGAGTTCAAGATGGAATACACCATCTTCCGCACGCAGAAAGGGTTCCGCGTGATGGGCAAGATCTCGCAGGATCTCGATACGTTCCAGATGCCGGTGGATGTGAAGATTGAGACCGAAGGCAACCCCGAGACCAAGCGGATCGACGTGGTGGGCACTTCTTCGGAATTCACGATCGACACGTTCGGCAAGCCCAAGACGGTGACCATCGATCCGAACGGGAACGTGCTGCGCTGGAATCCCGCGATGCGCGTGGCAGTGGCCATCAAACGCGGCGAGCAGTTCGCCGAGATCGGCGAATTCGGCGATGCGCTGAAAGAATATCAGAAGGCGATCGAAGTGAATCGCCAAAGCTCGCTCGCGCATTATCGAGTGGCCGAAGTGTTCTTCCTGCAGAATAACTATCAGTCGGCCGCCAATGAATATCGCGAGGCGTTGAATGGCGACCTCGACCCGAAGTGGGTGGAGGTGTGGGCCCACATCAAGCTTGGCAACATCTTCGACGTATCGGGCCAGCGCGGCCGCGCAGTCAACGAATACAACCACGCCATCCGCACCAAAGACGATACCCAAGGCGCGCAGCAGCAGGCCGCGAAGTATCTCAAGCAGCCGTACGAGAAAAAGCGCAGCAACGTTTGAGCTGCTCGCGCGGCCGAACGGTTACTGTCCAGCGGCAAGCTTGGGCGTCAGCATCCAGCGCAGCACGCCGTGCGGCTCGGCCGGGAACCGTTCCAGCTCAATGCAGGCAATGGCGCCCTTCTTAAAATCGATCTGAAGTTCGGGCGATCCGAGCAGATACGCTGTCAGCCGGCTGAACAGTGGTTCGTGGCCGGCCAGCAGGATTCGCGCTTCGTCTTTATGCGCCCGGATTTCATCCCACACTGCTCGGGGAACCATGTTCGGCTCCAGCGCTTTGGTGCGCAGCAGTTCGCCGTGGTAATCCAAAATCTCAGCCGCTAGCTGCGCGGTCTGCAGGGCGCGCTTATAGGGGCTGGTCAAAATCAGCGAGGGCGAAACACCCGCATTCGCCGCCACGCGCAAAACCGTGCGCAATTTCTTGCGGCCATCGGCAGTCAAGGCGCGGTCGGAGTCGGGTTGACCGGCCTGTCCATCCTCGGCGATCCCGTGCCGGAGAATATAAATTTCCATTCCTGGTAGCCTACTGGTTTGAAGCCTTACATCGACCGCAGCGCTTTTTACCTCACGTGCGGCGCGCTCATCTCCATTCTATTCTCGATCGCCGTCTCGCAGATTCTGCTGGCCCTGGCGCTGGCCGCGCTTCTGCTTTCGTCTTATCCGATCCGCCTGCCGCCGATCAAGCTTCCGCTCGCGCTGTTCCTGGCGGGCACGGTCATCTCGTTGCTCGCCTCCGGGCACATTGCGCAAGGGATGCCGCAAATCCGGAAGTTCTACGTCTTCTTCATTCTGCTGGTGGCGTACAGTACGTTTCGGCGCGTCGCCGAGGTCCGCGCGATCGTGCTGCTGTGGGCCGGTGTGGCAACGCTATCGGCGCTGCGCAGCTTGTTCCAATTCTGGCGCGTCTACCAACAATCGCAGGCGCAGCATCAGAGCTTCTACGACGCCTACGTGGGTTCGCGAATCACCGGATTCATGAGCCACTGGATGACGTTCGGCGGCGAAGAGATGATCGTGCTGTTGTTGCTCGCGGCGTTTCTCTTCTTTGCGCCAGGACCCCGCTGGAAAGCCGCCGGATGGATTTGCGCCGCGATTCTTGCGGTTTCGATGGTGCTGGGGTTCACGCGCAGTATCTTTCTGCTGGGTTTTCCAAGCGGGCTGCTGTATCTGCTGTGGTTCTGGAAGAAGTGGCTGGTGGCGGCGGTGCCGATTGCCGGCGTGATCTTGCTCTTCGCCGGCCCCTCAGCCCTGCGCGAGCGCGTTATTTCCGTAGTGGAACCGAGCGCCGTAGATTCCAATGAGCATCGCGCCGTTCTGCGCGACGCCGGCTTTGAAATGATTCGCGCGCATCCCTGGTTGGGACTTGGCCCGGAGCAGGTCAAATATCAATTCGACCAATGGGTGCCGGCCGACGACAAACCGCTGCCAATCGGCTTCTACGGGCATCTGCACAACATCTATCTGCAATACGCAGCCGAGCGCGGCATCCCGGTTTTGCTGGTGTTGCTTTGGCTGATCGGGAAAGTGCTCTGGGATTTCGCGACCGCGCTGAGGCGAAAGGCAATCGAACCCGAAGTCCGATTCATTCTGCACGGTGCGATCGCCGCAATCATCGCAATCCTTGCCGAGGGGTTCCTCGAATACAATCTCGGCGATAGCGAAGTGCTGACGCTGTTCCTGGCTGTGGTGGCGTTCGGGTACGTTGCCCGCGAAGCTACTGCATAGGGCCGTGATGTTCGGGGGCGCGTTTCTTGCGCGTCCCACCCGTCCGGCGCGGACGCTCCGTGGTGTTCCCGGATGCGGTTTTGCGCGGACGGCGAACCGGCTTCGGTTTGACGGGCGGAGGATTCGGCTCAAGCAGTGAAGGCTGCCCTTCCACGATCGGCTGCTTCTCGTCCTCTTCCTCTTCTTGATGCGCTTCGACAGGCTTCTCGGGCTCGGCGGGCGGATAGAACTCAGCGCCGAGGTACACGATCGGCCCCTTCTCCTCATCCGGTTCCACGCGCACCACCAGCTTGTCCTGCGCATAGTTAAGGAATTCGGAAAACTCCTGATATCCGTACGCAGCAGCCGCGAAGTTCGGAACTTCGGTCTGGACCCAGGCGGCCAGATCGTCGATCAACACGCCGTTCTCCATTTCCAGACGATGCGTTTCGAGCACGTCGCGCAGCGGCGGCAATGCTTCCTCGGGTTTCGGCGTGGGCCGCTCGGGCTGTGACGCGCCCTTGCGCTCGATGATATAGCGGCCGCCCTGGCCGCTGACGTTTACAAAATCGGCGCGCTTCAACTTCTCCACGAAATCCGAAAAGCTGTTCGCACCATATGCCTTCTCCGTGAAGGCGGAATCGAGCTGGAGCATGGTCGATTTCAACAAGCCAAGCTGCGGCTGCACCGCACGGCGCTCCAGGACTTGCAACGCACGCTCCACCAGCGGCATGGCCTGCGCCAAATCGAGCGGCGCCGGACGCATGCGCTGTCCGCCACCTTGTGGACGCTGCTCTCTTCCGGGCGGCAATTCGCCGGCTTGTCCCTGCGGACGCGGTGCACGCTCACGCGTGGGACCGCGATCCTCCGACAGCAGCGATTCGTAGCTCACAAATTCGTGACAGTTCTGCTGCAGGATCGTGCTGGTGAAGGCCTTCCCTCCCACCACGAATACGGTCTTGCCGTACTCCTTCAGCTTGTTGACGAGCGGAATAAAATCGCTGTCGCCACTGACGATGGCGAATGCGTTCACATGCGGATGGGTGAACGCCATTTCCAGCGCGTCCAGCGCCAGATTGATGTCGCCACCATTTTTGTCGCCGCGCGGCGAAGGCAGCCGCTGCACCATCTGGACGGCATTTTCGGCCATCGACCGGGCCGCGCCTTCCTGGCGCCCCCAGTTGGCATAGGCGAATTTCGCCACCAGGTCGCCGCGCTCCTTGAGCGCATCCAGCGGGAGCGATACATCGAATTCCCGCCGCAAAGTCGATTTCACGCCGATTTCAATGTTGTCGTAATCGACAAACACGGCGATGTTCAGTTTTTCTTGCATCAGTTTGGTTTAACCATGGCGCATTTGCGCCAATGTTGTCTTTCAAAGTCGGCAGGCGCTTTGCGCCCGCGGTTGCTTCACGCAGTCTGCTTTACAGAAGACCGGATGAAGTCTACTATTGCTTCAAGCGACGCACCGGGCTGAAATACAGCCGCGACACCCAGCTTCTTCAGCTCGGCGGCGTCCTCGTCAGGAATTATACCGCCGACCAGGACCAGGACATCGCCCATGCCTTTTTCGCGCAGCAAATCCATAATACGCGGAACGATCGCGTTGTGGGCGCCCGACAGGATGGACAGCCCGATTACCTGGACGTCTTCCTGCAAAGCGGCGCTCACGATCATTTCCGGGGTCTGGCGCAGGCCGGTGTAAATCACCTCCATGCCCGCGTCGCGCAAAGCCCGCGCGATCACCTTCGCTCCCCGGTCATGGCCGTCCAAACCTGGTTTGGCGACCAGCACCCGGATGCGAGGCTCCATATACATTGATGGTAGCAGGAGACGGCACGGCTGAATGCCCTCATCGGCTTGGTGGTTGTGCTGGGTGCTCCGACGCTCTGCCTGGCATTCTCCCGACTCTTCTTCCGCTAAGCGCGCGCATGGCTGTGCTACCGCCCCGTGGGTTTGCGTGCCAGGTCATCGCCGCCAATTCCCGACAATTCGACCGGCGCTCGAGCCTCCACTTTTTGCCGAGCCCGGCTCAGTCTCCTGATCTTGTCGTTCACGTTTACAGCCATGGCGCTAACGGCGTTACAGCACGCTGGTTTCGGTATAGCTGCCGAAGACGTCACGGAAAGTATCGCAAATCTCGCCGAGCGTGGCGTAGGCGCGGACGGCGCCGAGGATCAATGGCATAGTGTTCCCGGTGCCGGCTGCCGCGCGGCGCAAAGCGTCCAAACATTCCTTTACCTTTACGTTGTCCCGCCGGGATTTCAGTTTCGCGAGCTTTTCTAATTGATGTGCCTGCGAAGATTCATCGATCTCCAGCACCTCGATCGGCTCCTCGCTCTGCTCGACGAACGCATTCACGCCCACGATTTTCTGCTCGCCGGTTTCAATCGCGTGCTGATATTCGTAGCTCGCGTTCGCGATTTCGGTCTGCGGGAATCCGCGTTCGATGGCCGGGATCATGCCGCCCATATCATCGATGCGCCGGATGTAATCGCGAGCGCGCTTCTCCATTTCGGCGGTCAGGCTCTCGATGAAATAGCTGCCGCCCAGCGGGTCTGGCACATCCGGCACGCCGCTTTCGTAGGCGATCACCTGTTGCGTCCGCAGCGCGATGGTCACCGCGTGCTCGCTCGGCAGCGCGTAAGCTTCGTCCAGCGAATTCGTGTGCAGGGACTGCGTTCCCCCGAGCACTGCCGCGAGCGCCTGCAGCGCGGTCCGCACGATGTTATTGTAGGGCTGCTGCCAGGTGAGCGAACATCCGGCGGTTTGCGCGTGCGTCCGGAGTTTCCAGCTTCGCTCGTCAAGCGCACCGTAACGCTCGGTCATTGTCTGAGCCCAGATCTTGCGGGCGGCGCGGAACTTCGCGATCTCTTCAAAGAAATCGTTGTGCGAATTGAAAAAGAAACTGAGCCGGGGCGCGAAACTGTCGACCGATAGCCCGCGCGCGATGCCCCACTCCACGTACTCCATGCCGTCGCGCAGCGTAAACGCGAGTTCCTGTACGGCGGTCGATCCCGCTTCGCGAATGTGATACCCGCTGATCGAAATCGGATTGAAGCGCGGAACGTGCCGCGTTGAATACTCGATGACGTCCGTCACCAGCCGCATGGAAGGGCGCGGCGGATAGATGTATTCCTTCTGCGCGATGTACTCTTTCAAAATGTCATTCTGCAGCGTGCCAGAGAGCTTGCCCCACTCGACGCCCTGCTTTTCAGCCACCGCCAGATACATGGCCCAGATGACTGGCGCGGGCGAATTGATGGTCATCGAAACGGTCACGTCGCCGAGTGGAATGCCGCGGAACAGCGTCTCCATGTCTTCGAGCGAGCAAATCGAAACGCCACACTTGCCCACTTCGCCTTCCGACGTGGGATGGTCCGCGTCGTAACCCATCAGCGTCGGCAGATCGAACGCGACCGAGAGCCCGGTTTGTCCTTGGCTCAGTAAATAAAGATAGCGGCGATTCGTTTCTTCGGGCGTGGCGAAACCCGAAAATTGCCGCATGGTCCACAGCCTGCCGCGATACATGCTCTCGTGGATGCCGCGCGTGTAGGGAAATTCGCCGGGCGGGGGAATCGCAAGACCCGCGATATCGGCGGCGGTGTAGACGGGCTCTACCGGAATGCCGCTGAGCGTCTTGCGCGCGGGCGTACTGGTTGTGGTCCCGGCTGTTTTCGCCATCAATTTCATTGTAGGACTGGCTCAAAATTCCAGGCGCGCTTGAAAGGCGATCATCCGCGGCGAACTGTCACCGCCCAGGCCCACGCCGAGCAGGCCAGTGGGAGGCGAGGTCGTGGACGTAAGCGCGCCGAAGCCGGTCTGCGTGGAAGGATTGCCCGGAGTTCCGGCGATCACAACGGAAGGCAGCGCGAAATTCGGATGGTTGAAGAGATTGAAGAATTGCCCCTCGATGCGCAGCTTCACATGCTCGTTCAGCGCGAACCATTTCGTCAAATAGAAATCGCTCCAGATGAAGTCGGGCCCGCGCAGCGTGTTCCGCCCGAGATCGCCGAACTGGCACGCCGTAACCGTATCGCCGCCGGTGCAAGCTCCGGTGCTCGGATCCACGGCCGACACAAAAGCCGCAGGGTTCAGCCACTGGATCGTGCCGGCCGGGGTCACGCCGGAGATCGGATTGTGTTCGTAGAGCGGAACTCCGGGCACCACGCTTGCAAATTGCGGGCCGCTACCGTTTACGATTCCGTCGCCATTCGCCGTGTACGGCGCGCTCAGCACAGAAAAGGGAACGCCGCTATGCCAAAACGCGGTGCCCGAAATCTGCCAGCCGTTGATCAATTGTCCGAGTGCGCGATGGCGCGTACGAAATGGCAACTGATAAACGTAGTTGCCGGTCAAGTTATCTCGAATGTCGTAATCGCAGGGGCCACGATCGCGAGCCAGGTTCCCGGGTATCGGAGAGAGCAGCGCGCCGGCGGAGAACTGCAGGAATCCGCCGTTCGAGACCGTGTCGATGCAGTGACTCCAGGTGTAATTTAGTTGCGCCTGAAATCCGTGGGAGAGGCGTTTTTCCGCGGTCAGCTGCAGTCCGTTGTAGTGGCTGTTGGCGCCGGTGCTCAGCTGTGTGACCGCTCCGAAGCGCGGGTCGAGGGATTGCTCATAGGGAAACGGCGAGAAGCAGCCGGCGCACACCGTTTGGTATCCGTTCACCTGCGTGGTGTAAGGCTGATTCACCGCGCGCGTGCCCACGTACTGCGCGCGCAAATTCATCGTTGCGGCCTGCTGCTCCACGCCGAAGCTCCATTGCATGAAGTAGGGCGCGTGCAATTCCCCATCCGGAACCGCGGTGATCGAGACCGGCGGCAGGCAGGCGTTGCGATTAGCCAGCGGAGACGCACACGACAATGCACCGTTCGCAAATCCTGCGAGGAAGCTCTGATTCGCCGCCGCAGTGGCGTCCACGGCGCTCGCCGGAACGCCCGGGGCAATTCCGATGCCGCCCACGGTACCTAGCAATCCGCCTTGAAATGTGTTCACGTATGGCGGATTGGCGCCCGTCAAGTCTGCGACGCTTCCCGGCAAAAGATCGCTGAACAGTCCGAATCCACTACGCAGCACGGTCTTCGGCGCCACCTGCCAGGCGATTGCCGTGCGGGGCTGCAAGATGGCCAGCGGGGTCGACTGAAACAAATTCCCCACATGCGTTTCAATCAAATCACTCAAAGGCTGATTTACATCGTGCGAGATGGCGTCGAACGATCCGGGCAGCCGCGCGATTGCGTCATGCGGATTCAGGGGATTGGAATTGTGCGTCGCGCGCACTCCGAAGGTCCAAGTGAAATGCTTCACTACCTTCCACGAATCCTGCGCGTAGAGATCCAGGTTCAGGAAGTTGAAAGGCTGCGAGTCGGCTACCGGAAACGTCCGGGTTGCAGTGGATGCGACGCCGTAGATGAACTCCGGAAGATCGGTATAGGTCACGGTCGGGACCGTTCCTTCGGCGAAATCGAAATCGTTCAGCCGGAAAATGCGCGTATTCGTGCCGAAGCGCAGCTCGTGCGATCCGACGCTCCAGGCCAGATTATCGTTGATGAAGAAACGCGTGGCGCGCCGGCCCTGCACCCAGGTGTTATCAAGACCTCCGATGGGAGTGAACGGTGCGCCCGCTCCGGCGCCCTCCAGCACAATCGGAAAGGCCGCGAGCGTGGCCTGCAAATTGGACGGACCAAACAGACTCTCATACCAGGAAAACGCCGGATTGAAATAGTTCACCAGGTGCGACGAGAAAACGTGCGTGTATCCGGATGCGAACGAATACAGAGGTTGCGGTGAGATCGCGTTGAACAGCGGATTGATCGGATCGGTATAGGCAGCTTGCAATCCGCCGTCATATTGGAAACGGAACCAGGCCATGTTGCGCTCGTCAATGTTGTAATCCACGCGCGCGGTCTGAACCTGTTCGTGATCGTCGCTCGAATGCGAAATGCTTTGGCGATTCGCGCACCCATTCCCGTTCGGTGGATTGCCGGATGCAACGCCGCCGCCGGCGTTAAACGGGCAGCCGAGCACCGCCAGCGGAGTTCCGGCCGTGTTCGAGTAAAGCGAAAATAGCTTTTCGTAAAACGGCACGAGCTGCGGCTGCGCCGGATATTGTGCTCCCGTGAGAACATCGCGGCCACCGGCGGGAAGCTGCTGCAAGATGTAGTTTTCGAGCGCTGGCGTGGGGACCGTGGTCGGCGTCACGATGGGCAAGGCGATTCGAACCCATTCCGAATCGAAAAAGAAAAACAGCTTGTCATGGACAATCGGCCCGCCCAGGCTGCCGCCGAAATGGTTGACCGTCGATCGCGGCTGATGATTCCCCGGCGTGGCATTGGTGAAGAAATCCGCCGCGTTGAATCGCGAGCCATTCCACAGTTCGTAGAGATTGCCGTGAAACTGATTGGTTCCCGACTTCGTGACGTAATTCACCTGCGATGCGCCGTAGCGCCCTTGATCGACGGCATAGGAAAGCGTGTTCACCGTCACTTCGGCGATCGAGTTGAGTCCGAGCACCAGGTTCGTCGAAAGGCCGCTGTTCAAGTTGGTAAGCGGATCATTTGTTTCGAGGCCGTCAACGATGTATCCATTCGCGAGAGCGGGAAGCCCATTGAACTCCACGTTGCCATAACCGTTTGACGATCCGACGAAATCGTTGCCGCTGCCGGCGGTGTTGATGAGCGCGCCGGGCGAGAACTGCAGCGGATAGGTTAGATCGCCGCCCGGGTTCGGCAGATTCTCAAGCGCGGGCGCACTGAGCGTGCTCGAAGTGTTGGGATTGTCCGTGTTGATCTGAGAGGATTGCTCGGTAACGGTGACTTCCTGCCGCTGCGCTTGAACGTTGAGCATGAGGTCGACGGCTGTGGTTCGGCCGAGTGCTGCCGCCACGTTCTGGATTCGCCGCACCTCGAAACCCAACGCGGACGCTTGCACGTCGTAAGCGCCGGGTGTCAGTTGCGGGAAGTTGAAGCGGCCGGATTCATCCGTCGCGACGCTGCGCTTCAGCCCGCTGCCCGTGTTCGTAATGGATACGCTCGCACCCCGAATCGGCGCGCCCGTTTGATCTGTGACTTGCCCCGCGATTGCGCTGGTGGTTTCTCCCTGAGAACGCGCAGGCCGTGGGAAAAACGCCAGAATTGCGAGGATTACGGCGGTCAGCCAGGATTTAGTCACACCTAAAACTGAATAACACGGATTGTACCCGCCATGCAATGAATTTGTTTGCGAGAGCGCGATTCCCGCGCTATGCTCTTGATTTAGTGGCCCCTAGAATGAAAGCTCCCGTTAACACCGAGTCCGTGGACGACTACTTGAAGTCTATTCTGGAACTGGGCGGCCCCCAGGAGCAGCGTGTCACCAGCAATGCTCTGGCGCATCAGTTGGGTATCCGCGCGGCTTCGGTTACCGGCATGCTGCAAAAGCTGGCGGCGCAACGCCCGTCCCTGGTCAAGTACGAGAAGCATCACGGTGTGCAGCTCACGCCCGCGGGAAAGATGCGCGCCCTCGAAGTTCTCCGCCATCATCGTTTGCTCGAACGCTTCTTGCACGATGTCCTGGACTACACCTGGGACGAGGTTCACGAAGAGGCCGAACGCCTGGAGCACTTCATTTCGGAAAAACTCGAGGATCGCATGGCGGCCAAGCTGGGCGATCCGGAGACCGATCCGCACGGCCACTTGATCCCGGAGAAAAGCGGCGCCGTTCCCGTCCGCGCCGAAGTGCCGCTGTCGAAGTGGGCTTGCGGCGTGCCGGCCATCATCAGCAGCGTCTCCGATCGCGACGCTTCAGCGCTGCGTGAGATGGAGCGGCTCGGTTTGCGCCCGGGCCTCGCGATCGTGGTGGAAGCGGGCGTGCGCAGCGCATCGTTATTCGTGCGCATCGGCGGTCAAGCGCAGGTGTCGCGGTTAAGCCAAAAGCTGGCCGGTTTAGTGTCGGTGGTGCCCGTTGTCGATGTTCATGCCACACTAATTCCTTGCCCATGAAGATTCGCATCAAGAAGCTGCACCCCGACGCCATCCTCCCGAGCTACGCTCACGGCCCCAATGAAGACGCCGCGATGGACCTGTGCGCGCTCGAACGCACGGTGCTCTCTCCCGGCGCCGCGCAAGGGGTCCCCACCGGCATCGCCATCGAGCTGCCGTGCGGACATGAAGCGCAAGTTCGCCCCCGCAGCGGCCTCGCGCTGAAGCACTCGGTCACGGTTAATTTCGGCACTATCGATCCCGGATACCGCGGCGAAATTCGCGTCGTAATGTTCAACCTCGGGCGCGCCGATTATGTCATCGAAAAAGGCGACCGCATCGCGCAGCTCATTGTCGCCCCTTATGACGCCGTGGAATGGCAGGAAGGCGAAGATTTGACTGACACGGCACGTGGCGCGGGCGGATTTGGGTCCTCAGGAAGATAAGTTGGCAGGTAACCCCGCGGCTCTTGGAAGCGCTAACATTATTAGAGAAGCCTATGTTTATTCGAAAATCCGCGGATCTCCGTTATTCTGACGTCACGCCCAAGCAGATGTACGTCAACCGGCGCAGCTTCCTGACAGGCTCCCTGGCGCTTGGCGCTCTTGCGGGAGCGGCACGCGGCATGAAGCTCAACGACTTCAAGAAGACCTCGTATAACGTTGGCGACGAAAAAATCACTCCGCTGGACGCCATCACCCACTACAACAACTTCTATGAATTCGGCACCGACAAGTCGGACCCGTCCGAAAATGCGCAGAACTTCCGCACCAACCCCTGGACGCTCCAGGTAGAAGGCGAAGTCGCCAAGCCGTTAACCTTCGACCACGACCAGCTCTTCAAGATCGCGCCGCTCGAAGAACGCATCTACCGGCACCGCTGCGTGGAGGCTTGGTCCATCGTCGTTCCGTGGATCGGGTTCCCGCTGAATGCGCTGCTCAAGCAGGCACAGCCGACGGCCAAGGCGAAATACGTGGCGTTTGAAAGCTATTATGATCCGCGGCAGATGCCCAAGGCGCGCTGGTCCGGCATCCAGTTCCCATACGTCGAGGGCTTACGCCTGGACGAAGCCATGCATCCGCTAACGCTGCTGGCAGTCGGGCTCTACGGCGAATCGCTGCCGAATCAGGATGGTGCGCCGATCCGGCTGGTCGTGCCGTGGAAGTACGGCTTCAAGAGCGCGAAGTCACTGGTGAAGATTCGCCTGGTTACCAAACAGCCGCCTACCACCTGGAATCTGGCGGCGCCCAACGAATACGGTTTCTATTCCAACGTGAATCCGCACGTGGATCATCCCCGTTGGAGCCAAGCCAAGGAGCGCCGGCTGGGCGAGATTTTCCGCCGCGATACCCTGATGTTTAACGGTTACAGCGAGGTCGCCAGTCTCTATAACGGCATGGACCTGCGCAGGAACTTTTAGGCGGTTTCCGAACGCGTGGCGCCTTCGAGTAGATCCGGCACCCCATCCATGAATCGAGCCGGCGTCCGGCGTCGCGAGCCGCTGCTCGGCCGGATTCTTTCCAGCCGCTGGACCAAAGTTGTACTGTTCGCGGCATGTCTGGTCCCGATCCTGCTGCTCGCATGGCCGCTCTTTATCCTCGTCACCAGCGGCTATTCGCCCGAGCTGACCGCAAATCCGATCGAATACATCACGCATTACACCGGCACCTGGACCATCCGGTTTTTGCTGATCGCGCTCAGTATCACTCCGCTGCGCAAGATCTTCAACCAGCCCAAACTCGCCCGCTATCGCCGTATGCTCGGCCTTTTCGCCTTCTTCTACGTCTGCCTGCATTTCCTGATCTGGTTTGTGCTGGATAAATTCTTCAGCTTCCCGGATATGTGGGCGGACATTCTCAAGCGGCCCTACATCACGGTTGGAATGGCGGGATTCGCGATGCTCATTCCCTTAGCCGTCACCTCGACCGCGGGCTGGGTACGGCGCATTGGCTTCATGAAATGGCAGCGCCTGCACCGGCTGGCCTATTTCGCCGCGCTGGCCGGCGTGATTCATTACTATTGGCTGGTGAAATCCGACGTTCGCCTGCCGCTGATGTACGCGGGGATTCTCGGGGTGTTGATGTTATACCGGCTGGCCACGCGCAAACCTGCGCCGCACCGTTCCGCCGCCGCGCGCGCAGCATCCGGAAAAAGCCCAGCTACCACTCCGAATACGGCGTCCCTTCCAGACTAGTGGCCTCCGAACCGCTACGGACGTCGTAGATGCCGGGCATGCTCTGATTCACGGTGTTGGTTGCGTCCTCCATGATCAGCTTCCAGCTATCGGAGCTTCCGGTCATGGGATCGATCGGCACCTGGCGCAGATAGCCGTCGCTCACCAGATCGTCCAGCGTCTGCGGCGCTTTCTGTTTGTCGTAGGTGTATTCGTCAATCACTGTGCGCAGCGTGAACAGATTATTCTTCAGCACGCTCTCCTTGGAGCGCTGGATGGACCGCGTATAAATCGGGACCGCGATCGACATCAAAACGGCGGTGATCGCCATCACGATCATCAGCTCGATAAGCGTGAAGCCGAAGCGGCGCCGATTGGAGCGAATTGTGTCTGTCTTCACAGCCTCACCATTCTGAATATGCCGTTCCATCGCGCGCCTTGTCCATGCTCTTGGTGTAGACGTCGAACACGTTCTGGCCGCCCCAGGATTGCGAGTCCGGGTCGTCGCGCGTGCTGCGCAAACCCCAGTCGTAGGAGTTGGTCATCGGATCCTTGGGAATGCGCCGCAAATACTTGATCTTCTTGTCCACCGATCCGGTCGCTTTCACGCCGTCCACCAGTTGCTGCAGGCTCTCGGGATAATTGTCCGAATCGAGCTTGGCCGGCCCGATCTTCTGGGCGTCCATGTCGTCCTTGAATTTGTCGATCGCGTTCCGCATCTGGGTCAGCGCACGCTCCAGATCGCGCTCCTTATCGCGCTGCACCTTATAGCGCGCCAGCGGAACCGCCATGGTGGTGAGCACCATCAGGATGGTGAATGCCACGATCAGCTCCACCAGCGTGAGTCCACTTTGTGTTCTGCGCCGCATGTCTAACTCCGAAACTTTATTGCACCGTCACGGAAACCTCGGGCTTCTGCACCACCTCCGGCTGCTGCTTGGAATTCTTGAGCGCCGCCTCGGTGACGCTTACCGTCGCCGTTCCCTTACCCACAGCGGTAAACGTGAACCGCAACAGCGGACCGTTCCCGCTCACTCCACTGGCGCCCGCCACGCGATTCACCTCAATGCTCGCGTCGCCCGTATCGTTGCGGATGTCCAGGCTCGGCGCGATAATCTTGCCGTCCTGAGTCAGCAGTGCGCCGGGCGAAATCATATCCAGCCGCAGTACTTTCGGATCCCACCGCACCTTCACCGGAACGCTCGTGACATCCGTCAGATTCCGCGCATCCAGCGTGATCTCAACCTGGCTGCTCAGCTGCGCTTGCACCTTGGCGGAGCCGAATGCGATGGCTGGCGTGCCGCCGGGAGTGCCGGGCGTAACCTCGGAATTTGCAGCCGCCGGAGCAGTAGAGGGAGACGCAGCGGCCGTTGCTTCCACGCGCGGGGCGTAATTCAGCTTGATCTCTTGATCCGTTCCCGCGGCCACCGCCTCCATATCCAGTCCCGTGATGTCGGGCTTGCTCACGATGTGCGGAATCAACGCGATCATCAGTTGTTCGTTCTGCTTATCCTTGGACACATTGCCGAACAGATATTTGCCCAGAATCGGGATGTTCACCAGGCCGGGAATCCCGCCGATGACGCTGGTGTCCTGGTCCGACATCAACCCGCCCAGCAGGCTCACCTCGCCGTCCTTCAGGCGGATGTCCGCTTCGTTCTTCTTTTGCCCGATCACCGGCTGGCTGAGGCCGCCCAGGTTAATCGTATTGGCGATGTTTGAGACCTCCACGCTCACGTGCAAAGTAACGTCGTCGTCCCCGTGCACGTGCGGCGTCAGTTCAACGTTTACTCCAACATCGACGAACTGAAACTGCGTACTCACCAGCGGGCTAACGCCCACGGTGCCCACGCCCGGCTGGAAGCTGCCCGTCGCGTACGGATACTTCTCGCCAATCTTCAACGTAACTTTCTGGCCGTCAGAGACGCGTACTTCCGGCGATTCTTGGATTTTCGTCCGCGAATCCGACATCACCGCCTGCAACATAGCGCCGGGAAGGCTGGTGGAAAAATCGCTGCTGCCCAAATGCCCTAACTGGGATAGAGCCACATAACTGCCTGTCGATGAGGCGCCAGTCGTGGTTGTCGTGGTGGTAGTTGTGGTGCCGGTCGCCCCCGTGCCGCCGGTTCCATTGGCTCCGGTCCCAGTGGTCGAAGTGATGGGATTGGTCGGAGAGAACCCGAAAGGCACGCTCAGCCCATTGGTGCCGTTTGAAACCAATCCGGCGCCGATCTGATGGCTAACGTCGCTCGAAACATCCATCACGATGACATCCACCACCACTTCGGCCTTCGGCTTGTCCAGATCGTGGAGCAGTTTTTCCACCAGCGCCACCTTATCCACAGTGTCGCGCACCACGATGGCGTTCTCCGCGTTGAACTGGAACATGCGGCGGACGTCGGTAACCGATCGCACCGCCGTTACGATTTCGGAAAATTCCTGCGGGGAGGTCGGGTTCTTCAGGTAGAACACCTTCACCACTTCATCTTCATAATCGCGGCGCTTGGTGACGTTATCTTCCGTCACGAAAATGGCGTTGCTGCTCACTGGCTTCCAGAACGTCTTGGTCAACAGCGCGATGTAATCCAGAGCCTCCTGCAGCGTGACGTTGTTCAGATCCAGATTGGCGTTCTTGCCCGCCTGCATTTGCGGATCGAACAGCACATTGATCCCCGCCAGTTTGCCCACCGTTTCATAGAGCACTTTGAGCGGCTGATTGTTCATCTTGAGCAGGCTGATTTTGTTGGTGACAGGCTTCAACTCCGGCACGCCCTGCATCGATGCGATCAGCGCCAGGCTTGCCTTCTGCGCTTTCTGGGCCGAGGTGAGAGGTTTTTCGCCCGGCTTCAAGATCCCCTTCGCCTTCTGCTCGATAAACTCCTTCACCTGTTGCATGTCTTGAAAGGCGACCATGGAGCCCGGATCTTGATCGAACGCTTTCTGATACTCCGCCAGCGCTTTTTCCAGTTCATTCGCCTGCTGGGCCTTCTTGCCGGCCTGTAAATGCTCGTTGCTGGCCTCAAAACGGGCACGCCGGGCCGCAATTTCGTAGGCTGGATCCTTGGGATCCTCCTTCAGGGCTTGCTCGAAGTACTGCAAAGCTTTGTCGTACTCTTTATGCGCTTCGGCTTGCGCACCCAATTTCAATAGTTTGTCGCCTTTGCGCGTGTGTGCTTCCATGCTTCCGGTGGGCACCATCAGCCATAGCGCGCAAAACGCCGCCAAGACACGTAACCTATTCAAAGGAATCATCTTATTCTCAAGTAAGGCTCTATGTTACAATAAACCAGGATCGGCGCCGGATTCTGTTGCATAAACTCTTGACGCTACGGGCTTTCCTGGCGTTGAATAGAAAACGGACCTTGTGGACTCTGGAATCAAGATCTTGAGCGACAACCGCCACGCCGGTCACGACTTCCATCTGCTGGAAAGGATGGAAGCCGGATTGGCTTTGACGGGCACCGAGGTAAAGGCCGCCAAAGACGGCCGCATCCAGCTCAAAGACGCCTTCGCCGAGGTGCAAGACAATGAAGCCTGGCTGCTGAACGCGCACATCGGCCAGTATTCGCACGGCAATCGCGAGAATCATGAACCCACCCGCCGCCGCAAACTGCTGCTGCATAGGGAAGAGATCGACAAATTGCTCGGAAAAACGCGCGAAAAAGGCCTCACCCTGATTCCGACCAAAATTTATCTCAAGAAGGGTCACATCAAGGTAGAGCTGGCAATCGCTAAAGGTAAGAAACTGCACGACAAACGCGAGGCGGAGCGGACGCGCGAGATGGAAGCCGAAGCCCGCGCGGCCATGGGCCGAAGAAGGTAATCACAATACGGGGGATTCGATGGACGTTAAGGTTGAGGCGGGCAAGCTCGCCGAAGTGGATTCGGATGCGTTGGTGATGCTGGGATTTGAGGGCCCTCCACCCGAGACTCCCGCCGCAGACCAGGTCAAGGACCTTTATGACTCGGGCGAGTTTTCGGGCAAAGCCCTGGAAGTGGCCATATTGCATCGCCCCACCGGTTTGAAGGCCAAGCGGCTGGTGCTCGCGGGCGGCGGCAAGCGCGAAAAATTCGATCCCGCCGAACTCCGCAAACTCGCCGGCGCCGTGATTCGCGCCATCAAGAGCAAAGGCGTCCACAGCGTGACGCTGGTTCTCGACGAGCCGTTTCGATCGGACGATTTCACCGCTGCCGCCGTCGAGGGCGCCGTCCTGGCCGACGTCGAAAACGATCGCTACAAGACCGATCCCAAAAAGAACGAGAAGCATGTCGATTCGTTCGCGGTGTTCGGCGGATCGCAATCCGCCGCCGATCGCGGCCGTATTCTTGCGGAAGCGCAAAACTTCACTCGCGATCTGGCAAACGAACCCGCCAATGTCCTCACCCCCACGCTGCTGGCCGAGCGCGCCAGCCAAATGGCAGCCGAGTACGGCCTGGATTGCGAAATCCTGGATCAGGACCGCATGCGGCAGCTTGGCATGGGCGCTTTACTGGGCGTTGCGCAAGGCAGCGCCGAGCCTCCCGCGCTGATCGTGATTCGCTATAAGCCGGCGAAAACTCCCGCCACCCGCGATCACCTCGGTCTGATCGGCAAGGGCGTCACGTTCGATACGGGCGGCATTTCCATCAAGCCCTCCGAAGGAATGGAGAAGATGCGCTACGACATGGCGGGTGGAGCGGCCGTGCTGGGCGCCATGCGGGCCATCGCGCAGTTGAAGCCGGCGATCCCGGTAACTGCGCTGGTCCCCACCGTCGAAAATATGCCGGGCGGCAGGGCGCAGCGTCCGGGCGATATCGTCAAATCGCTTTCCGGCAAGACCGTGGAAGTGTTGAACACCGATGCCGAGGGCCGGCTCATCCTGATCGACGCGCTCACCTACGCGCAACGTCTCGGCTGCACCCATCTGGTGGATGCCGCGACGTTGACCGGGGCGATCGTGGTGGCACTCGGAACCGTAAACGTCGGCGCATTCACCAACAACGAAGGTTTCCTGCAGAAGCTGCTCGACGCCGCCAAGTCCGAAGGCGAGAAGACCTGGCCGATGCCCATGGACGAAGAATACAAGGAGCTGCTGAAAAGTTCCTTCGCCGATCTGCACAACATCGGGGGACGCGCCGGCGGGTCGATCACCGCAGCCTGGTTCATCCGCGATTTTGTCGACGAGACACCCTGGGTTCATCTCGACATCGCCGGCACCGCCTGGCTCGACGATGCCAAGCCGTATATGGCCAAAGGCCCGACCGGTGTTGGCCTGCGCACCTTTGTACGCTTGGCCGAGGCCTGGTAGCTACTTCCGCGCTTCTTCGATCTGCACCAGCTCTGATTCAGGCGCGGGCTTCCGCGGCGGCGTTAGTAATGATCGCGGCAGCTTCGAAAAATAAACCAGGCGTTCCACCCATGGCAGTAGCCTGCGAACCGTGCGGCCATGCAATAGCAGGCTTCCCGCCACCAGCGCGCCATTCGGAATCGTAGTGCAGCAGCGGGCACAAACGTCGATCTCGCCGGCCCGGCCGGCCGCATGCAATTCGCGCATGCGCTGCATGGTGTCCGAATTCCAAATCTCAGGGAGCGACTGCGACTCGATATTTCCCACCGGACTGCCGTCCAGCGTATAGCTCTGGCAGCACGCGTACACGTCGCCATTCTGCTTCACATACATCGGACCCCGCCACAAATAGTGACACGGATGTTTCCAATCCTCGGCCGCATGCCGCGTTTCGGGATCCAGCACGTTGGTCTCGTCTTCTTTGATGCGCACCTGATCCACGCCATCCACCGCGCTCCAGAAGCGCACGAAGGCGTCCACTTCGCCCGCGTTGCGCTCCATCCGGACCATCTGGACTACTACCTGAACCTTCGCGCGTCGCTCGTGCTTCATCCGCGCGAACCGGATGAAATTATCGCGCACCTTCTCGAAATTCGCGCCTTTGCGGTAATACTCGAAGGACTCCTTGGTCGCGCCATCGAAGCTCAGCGTGATGTGTTCGAGCGGCGTCTCGAGCAGCCGCGCGCAGGTCTTTTCGTCGAAGAAAGTGCCGTTGGTGGAAAGCAGCGTCGAGATGTTGTGGCGCTCGCAATATTCGATGCGGTCGAAAATCTTGCGGTCCATGAACGGCTCGCCCAACCCGATGAGCATCATGTGCTCTGCGCTTTCGCCCGATTCGCGCACCAGCCGCTCGAAGATGTCGTCCGCCATGTCGGCTTTGGGCTGCTTGTGTGTCTCGCGCGGACACATGGGACAATAGAGGTTGCACTTCGCCGTCGTCTCGACGATGTATTCCACCGGCAGAGCGTTCAGCTTCGATTTGCGCCGCAGGTAGCCCCACAGCAATTTGGCGCGATTGATCGCCCGCATGGCAAACTCCATTATCGAGGGTCCGGATCAGCGCGTCCAACGGCTCAATTCGGCGCCATTTCGCGGTGACGGCAAGTACGTCCTGTACTGGGCGCAGGTGAACCGGCGCGCGGCGTGGAATCACGGCCTCGCATATGCAGTGGAGTTGGCGAATCGAGCCGGGCTGCCGGTGCTGTTTTACGAAGGGTTAACCTTCGATTATCCTTACGCCGGCGATCGTCTGGACGCATTCATTTTGCAACGCGTGCCCGATACGCAGAGCGAACTCGATCGCCTCGGGATCGGTTATCACTTTTATCACCGCCGCTCGCGGAACGATCCCAACGACGTTCTGTATCGGCTGGCGAAGGATGCCGCTGCGGTTGTGACGGATGAATATCCGCTCTGGCCCGCCCGCTGCTATAACGTGAGTGTTCCCGCGAAGCTCGACATTCCGTATTACGCCGTCGATTCGAGCTGTATCGTTCCGATGTCGTGCTTCGAGAAGCGGGAGTACGCGGCGTACACCATTCGCCCCAAGATCAAAAAGCTCCTTCCGGAATATCTGCGGCGCATGCCCGCGATCCGCGTGCGGCATAAGTTTTCTGATGGAATCTCGCGATCCCAGAAGGGCGCGGATGCAGCGCACCAGAAGCTTCGTTACTTTCTGAAGCACAATCTGCATCGTTACGCGAATTCGAGCAATCTGCCCTCGGAGCAGGCGACATCCGGACTCAGCCCCTACCTGCATTTCGGACACATCTCGTCGCTCGAAGTCGCGCTCGCCGTACAAGACTACGCGCGGGGCCACAAACTCATGGCGGACGACTTCCTCGAAGAACTGATCGTCCGCCGCGAGCTGGCGTTCAACTTCGCGCGGTTCACGGAAAACCCGCAATCGCTCGACGCGCTGCCCGATTGGGCGCGCAAAACATTGGCAAAGCACGCGCGGGACATGCGCGATCGGCTATATTCCCGCGATCAATTCGAAAACGCGGAAACGCACGACCCGCTCTGGAACGCCGCACAGCGCGAACTGCTCGTCACCGGCAAGATTCACGGCTATTACCGCATGTATTGGGGCAAAAAAATCATCGAATGGTCGCATACTCCCGAGGAGGCGCTCGCCACCGCCATTTACCTCAACGATCGCTACGCGCTCGACGGCCGGGATCCGAATTCCTACACCAACATCCTCTGGTGTTTCGGCCTGCATGACCGGCCGTGGGTGGAGCGCCCGATTTTCGGCCAGATTCGCTACTTGTCTTATGAGGGCATGCGGCGCAAAACGGACGTTGAGGCCTACATCCGTGGCGTAGAATCGATGTAATGATCGTTGCCATCACCGGCGCAAGCGGCATGATCGGCAAAGCGCTCCGGCAAAGGCTCGCCGCATCGGGCCACATGGCGCTTGCAGTTCCACGCGGCGCTGGTCCGCCCGCCTGCCATGCAGTAGTGAATCTTTCCGGCGAACCGGTCGCGCAACGTTGGACGGCTGCGGCCAAGAAACGCATCTACGATAGCCGTGTCGAGGGAACGCGCCGCCTCGTCAGCGCACTTGCAACGCAAACCCCGCGCCCGAGCGTGCTGGTGTGCGCATCGGCCATCGGCATCTTCGGATCGCGCGGCGACGAGATTTTGACCGAAACTTCGGCGCCTGGTAGCGGGTTCCTTCCAGGAGTGGTTATGGAATGGGAGAACGCCACGCAATCCGCCGAGCCGTTGGGTATTCGGGCGGTCAGCATTCGTTTCGGCGTGGTGC